>JAEEGL014177713.1_pt1 | contig 33469 bp, 32 predicted proteins | sample 9134231 | NCBI WGS metagenome assembly JAEEGL01 (sample SAMN16246548, study PRJNA631951) | gut metagenome | biome: gut microbiome; feature: rumen; material: fiber-attached | host: Bos | place: Iran: Karaj | collected 2018-10 | reverse complement strand
GGCGAAACAGTAATCTCGCAGGTGATTGGTCTGATATCTTCTGTACCACGACCGTCAATTCTAAGACCTTTTTCAAGGATGCTGTTTCTTAATAAATCGTACTGAATGTCATCGAATAGAGTATCGAACAACTTTTTCTGTGTTTCATCTTCGAGCTGTTCTGCATATTTTTCTGCAATCTTAGCCTTAACTTCTTTTACAGCATTTCCTCTTGCCATCTTTCCTTTCTGGAAGCAAGCTTCGTTCATCAGAGGAATTGCATCTGTCTTAATCTGTTCAGCGTTTAATAATTCAACATTTAATGGTGCTAAAGGAAGCTTTTCTTTACCTGCAATTTTTACAAGTTCTTCCTGGAGCAGACACATATCTGTAATAAAGCTCTGTGCTTCTGCAAGTGCGCCAAGCATTACTTCTTCACTTACTTCATTTGCACCGCCTTCAACCATTGTAAAGCCTTCTTTTGTTCCGGCAACAACGATTTCAAGCTGAACCTTTTCCATTTGTTCGTATGTAGGATTAATAATATACTTACCATCTAAATATCCAACTCTACAGCCAGCAACTGGTCCGTGGAATGGAATGTCAGAAATACTAACTGCAGCAGAAGATGCAATTACTGCAAGAATATCTGGTGGGTTAACACCGTCAATAGAAACACAAGTTGGAACAATTTGAATTTCTCTACCAAATGCTTTTTCAAATAATGGTCTCATCGGTCTGTCTATAAGACGACTTACCAGAATTTCTTTATCCTTAGGACGACCTTCTCTCTTTACAAAGCCTCCAGGGATTTTACCAGCAGCATAAAATTTTTCATTATACTCAACTGTAACAGGAACAAAATCCAAGCCTTCTTTAGCTTCACTTGAAGCACATACAGTTGCAATTACAGCAGTTCCACCAATCTGTGCATAAACACAGCCATTAGCCTGCTTACCAATTTTACCTGTTTCAAGAATTAACTCTTGATCACCAATTTTTTTTGTTACTCTTTGTATCATCTTTTCCTTCTTAAAAAAGTTCTTTCTGACTCAAATTGAATTTCAATCTTCTTGAATATCAATCTTAGCCAGGGACAATTCGTTTGAACAGCCGGACTGCCCCATAAAAAAAGCAGCTTGAATCTGAATTAACCAGTTCAAACTGCCAGTTAAAACAACCTTACTTTCGGATTCCAAGTTCCTTAATAAGAGCTCGGTAACCTTCAAGGTCAGTGCGCTGAATGTATTTCAACATCTTTCTGCGTGCACCAACAACTTTTAAAAGACCACGAGAAGCACCAGTATCTTTTGGAAACTGTTTACAGTGTGCTGTTAATTCTCTAATTCTTTCAGTCATTAATGCAACCTGAACTTTTGAATTACCGGTGTCATTTGGATTTGCTCCAAATTTTGCTACAATCGATGCAGCTGTTTCTTTTGTAAGTGCCATAACTTACTCCTTTTGTTTGCCTGCCTACAATCATGCCGGGAAAAGGTGGCTAATCCGTATTCCAAGTATAATCATTTTGCAACAGGTAAAAAACTTAATGTCCTTGCCCTTTGCGCATAATTCTGTGAAGGAAGAATCAACAGAATTGTTTTCCCTTCATTTTCAATCGTACACAAAGTATGCAAAATATTTAATTGAGAACCTTGAAAAATAACATTTTCCTCAGTCTCTGACATTTTTACTATTACATCATAATTTCCGTCCGGTGGAAGAATCTGATTTGACACAACCTTAGAAGAAAAAAGTGAATCATTTTTCAAAGCTTTTTCTTCTTTCCATTTTAAATTCTGTAAATCATATTCGTATGGTCTCAAAAGATATTTCTGTACAGTTCCAAAATCTGAGCGACCAAGTAAATCGCGGATTGAACTTGAACTTACTTTTTTACCATCTACCAGGACATCATCTACAACTTCAAGTGAAAAACTATAATTCTCAGCAAGGCCCTTTAACTTTTCTATATCGTACAGACCTTTGTTGCCACACTTAAAATCAGTTCCTTCTACAAGGCACTTTAAGCCACATTTTTCAACAAGAATAGATATAAAATCTCTACCGTCAATTTTACTAAAATCATCAGAAAAGTCAATTATAATAAGGAAATCAAGCTGATATTGGCGCAAAAAGTTTATCCGCTGTTCAAGGGAATCTATGCTGCCGCTAAAGTTTTTCTCCATGGCCTTTGTTGAATTCCTGAAGGTAACACAGCCCTTTATGAAATTTGATTTACTGATATTTTCCAAAAGCTTCTGATGCCCTGCGTGAACACCGTCAAAACTGCCGACAGAAATACAGGTTCCAGTTTTCTTCCACAAATAATTGAACTCACCGTCTAAAATCTGCTGCCACGAATAAATCTTTGTTTGGATAAATGATTTTTCGTGAGGTACAACAAAAGAATACGACAGGCGTTTTTCAGGAGAAATTTTTATCATTCCGGCAAAACTTTTGTCTTCGTAAAACACAGCAATATTTCCAGGCGCATTGAACTTTGATTCCAAATCCTCTTTAGGGCGTGGAAGCCTTACAAACATTTTACCGAATAAATTTCTGCCGTTTGTATATTTTGATTCAAACTCATTCTTTAATAAATCAATCTCAAAGCCGCATAATGAAGCAAGCTCGGATGAAAAACTCATAAAGTGGCTCTTTATAGAAGAAACAATTTCTATACTGTCAGTCTTTTTTTCTTTCTTCTGTGCCTTAGTATTTGCCAGAAACTTTTGCCTTTGATTCTGGAAAAACACTGAATTTTCTATTCCGTTTTCAATAGTAAAATCTTTTAGCAAAAAATTGCAGGCAGCATCTTCCAGGAAAAAAGGTCCCACCTGAGTCCTTCGCAAAGCACAAAGATAACTTACGGTCTCGAGTCGTTTTGCAATATCTCTTGCCAAGGCCCTGATATAAGTTCCTTTTGAGCACACAACTTCAATTAAAGCGTATGAACATTCATCAGTATCTGTAGGATTTTTGAAATCTAAAAGATTAATTTCGTAAACAAAAACCTGCCTGCGTTCTAAATGAACTTCACTTCCTTCCCTTACTAAATTGCTTGCTCTTTTTCCGTCAACATGCAGTGCAGAATAAACCGGAGGCTCCTGTAACAAAGTTCCTGTAAACTCATGCAGAACATTTTCTAACTCTTCTTTTGTAACGGCTTTTCCTTTAGAAATAAATTCACCTGTAGGGTCTAAAGTGTCTGTTGCTTTTCCAAAACAAATTACAGCCCTGTAAGTTTTAGTGAAACCTGTAATGTGAGGAACTAAATGCGTTAAGCTTCCAGAGAGAACTACAAGCAGGCCGTCAGCAAATGAATCTAAAGTTCCTGTGTGGCCTACTTTATCAGTTAAAAGTGCATGCTTTATACTCCAGAGAGATGAAAAACTTGTAAGTCCTGGAGTTTTTGCATAAAGCAAGATTCCATTTAAATTATTTTTTTTTGTCATTAATTATTATCTTGTTTATTTTCCGTTTTTGCAGATTCTATTTCATCAGACTCTTTTTCTAAAGCATTAAGTTTCTGTACCATTTCATAGCCTTCCCTGATGCTTGTATCTGCAACAAAGGTAAAGCGAGGGAATCTGTAAATAGTTAATTTTTTTGCTATAGAAGACTGAATAAAACCTGCAGCACTCTGCAACCCCTGAACGCCTCTTTCTATAGATTTCTGATCCATAAATGATGAAACATAAATTTTTGCAAAGGCTAAATCAGGAGTTACTTCTACCCTGTTTATTGTAAGAAACTCACTTACTCTCGGGTCCTTTATTTCATGACGCAAGAGCATAGTAGAGATTTCCTGTTTTATCTGTTCTCCTATACGAAGAAGTCTATATTGTCCCATTAAGTTTAATTACTCCTTGTCTTCATCTGCCTGTAAAGCTTTTTTCTTTTCTTCTTCAGCACTTTCTTCTGCTAAAGTTTTACCAAGCTTTCTGGCAACTTCAACATATTCAAAGGCTTCAAGCTGGTCACCAACTTTAATATCCTGCCAGTCCTGAATTCCTAAACCGCACTCAAATCCGGCCTTAACTTCTTTGGCATCATCCTTAAATCTCTTGAGAGAAGAAACCTTTAATGCAGAAGCAATTACGATACCGTCGCGGATAACATTTACGCTGCTTGTTCTCTTAACCAAACCGTCTGTAACATAACAACCTGCAATGAGACCAATCTTTGGTACTTTGAATGTATCACGAACTTCAAGCATACCAGTAACTTCTTCTTTTGTATCCGGCTGAAGCATACCTTCCATAGCCTGCTGAATTTCTTCAACACACTTGTAGATGATATTGTACTTTCTGATTTCAACTTTTTCCTGATCAGCCAAAGCCTTAGCCTTAGGAGTAGGTCTAACATTGAAACCGATAATAATTGCGTTTTTGTCAGCTGCAGCAAGTGTAACGTCACTTTCGTTAATTGCACCCGCACTTGAGTGAATGACATTAAGCCTGATTTCTTTTGTAGAAAGCTTTTCAAGTGAAGTCTTTAATGCTTCTGCAGAACCCTGTAAATCGGCCTTGATAATTACGCGGAAGTCTTTAATTTCATTTTCTGCAATATCAGAATAAAGTGATTCCAGAGTTGTTTTCTTTACGGCCTTAGCAGCTTCGAATCTCTTTAATTCCTGGCGCTTGGTTGCAAATGCACGTGCTTCTTTTTCAGATTCAGTAACCTGGAATGGGTCGCCGGCATTTGGCATGTTTTCAATACCAAGAACTTCAACAGGACATGAAGGACCAGCTTCTGTAATTTTCTGTCCCTTATCGTTAAACATTGCCCTTACGCGTCCTGCATAAATTCCGGAAACGAAAGGATCTCCTGTTCTTAAAGTACCGCGCTCAATAACAACGCTTGCAACAACACCACGGCCCTGGTCTACGCGTGATTCAATAATCTTTCCTTCAGCACGGCAATCATACTGTGCCTTTAATTCAAGAACTTCTGCCTGAACCTGAATAGCATCCAGAAGCTCATCAATACCTTCATGTTTAAGAGCCGAAATATTTACATACTGAGTATCGCCGCCCCATGCTTCTGGTGTAAGACCTAATTCACTGAGCTGAGTCATTACGCGGTCAGGATTTGCATCTGGTTTATCGCACTTGTTTACTGCAACAATAATCGGAACATCAGCTGCCTTTGCGTGGTCTATAGCTTCTTTTGTCTGAGGCATAACCCCGTCATCTGCTGCAACAACAAGAACTACAATATCTGTAATCTGAGCACCGCGGGAACGCATCATTGTGAATGCTTCGTGTCCTGGAGTGTCTAAGAAAGTAATTTCGCCCTTAGGAGTTGAAACCTGATATGCACCGATTTTCTGTGTAATACCGCCGGCTTCACCTGCTGCAACATTTGAATTTCTGATGGCATCCAAAGTTTTTGTTTTACCGTGGTCAACGTGACCCATTACAGTTACGATTGGAGGACGAACTTTAATTCCAGATTCATCACCCTTTTCACTCTCAATAACAGTTTCATCATAAAGGTCAACAATATGAACTTCGCAGTTATATTCTGAAGCAAGGATTGTAGCTGTATCCGAATCAATACTCTGGTTAATAGTAACCATCATTCCCATTGACATAAGTTTACCGATGATTTCATTTGCCTTTAAATTCATTTTTTTAGCAAGGTCTGAAACCGAAATTGATTCCATAATGTCAATCTTTGCAGGAACAACAGCTGCAGGAGTAGCTTCATGCTTTTTGTTCTGATAAAGCTCTTCTTCCTCGAAAAAGTCTTCCTTATCTTTTTTATTGTAAACCTGCTTCTTTCCCTTAAACTGTTTCTTTGCAGGTCCTTTATTGCCGGCTAAAGTTGCAGGATCCTGAAGTGGTCCGCGAGGTACAAAACCTGAACGCTGTACACCAAAACCACCCTGGCGGTTCTGTCCGTTATTTCCCTGGCGGTTAAATCCACCCTGGCGATTCTGTCTGTTATTTGAAAAAACACCCTGACGGTTAAAACCACCCTGACGATTCTGTCCGTTACCACCAGCATTTCCCTGACGGTTATAGCCGCCCTGGCGATTCTGATATCCTTCTCTTGCCTGGGTACCGGTGAACGAAGAATTATCTCTTCTATTATTGTAGCCGTTATTGTTATAGCCTGAGCCGTTATTTCTGTTTCCGTTATAGCGGCCTTTGTTGTTATTTCCAGAAACTAAATTTCCTGCAATAACATTTGGTCTGGCACTGTGCAGTTCAAAAGGCTTATTCTGTCTGCCGGAACCAACCTGTGCTTTATTTACATTTTTCTGGTCTAAGTCTTTCTTTTCAGTCTTAGCCTGTGAATCGGCTTTTGCAGAAACTTTTGTCTCTGTATTTATAGAAGAAGAGGATTGATTTTCATCATTTACAGTTGATGAATCAGTTTTTTTAGAAACAATTCTTACTGTCTCTTTTTTAGTTTCTTTAGAATTAGATGCATTTGAAGGACTTGCGTTTGAAGGAGATTTTCTTTTGATTACAATCTTCTTCTTTACAGGAGCCTCTTGTTTTACATCTTCGTGTTTTTCTTTTTTGTTCAAAACAAATCCGGGTTTCTTTTCTAATTCATCAGCCATACGCGTCTTATCCTTTTCTTCTTCTACAAATTATTCTTCTACAAATTCCAACTCGGTACCACATTTAGGGCATCGATTCATTTCCTGTGTTACAATTTCGCCGCATTCAGGACAATGTAACTCTTCGTCATCTTCTGCTGCTTCTGCTTCTTCTGACTGAACTTCTTCAGCTTCAGCTTCTTCTTCAGAATCATCAAACTCAACATTTTCGTTAATAATATTATTTACGGTTTCAATTTCATCTCTTTCAAGATCTTCTATATTAAAGATTGAACCGTCTTCATAAGCATTTACAAAGTCTATAATATCATCATAGCCTGCATCTTTAAGAACCTGAGCAACATCAGTATTGATGCCTGGAAGCTGTGAAACTGTCATAATTTCATCATTTTCAGCTTCTTCTTCAACATTTGTATTAAACAATTCTTCAGCAGCTCTTCTTGAATCTGTTTCAGTTAAATCCATTTCGCTTGCCTGAGCTTCAGTCTTAACATCAATATTCCAGTCGCAGAGTCTGTTTGCAAGCCTTACATTCTGACCCATTTTACCAATTGCAAGTGAGAAGTTTTCATCAGTTACAATTGCAAGTGCTGTCTTTTTAGTTGAATCCAGAATCACAACTCTTTCTACAGCAGCCGGTGATAAAGCATTCTTAATGAACTCGCGTGGATCATCGCTGTATTCGAGTACATCAATTCTCTCGCCGTCAAGTTCACGCATAATATTCTGAATACGGGTTCCTTTTGGTCCAACACAAGAACCGATTGGATCTATATCAGCATTTGAAGCATAAACTGCAACCTTTGTCCTGAAACCTGCTTCGCGAACAACTCTCTTAATTGTTACAACGCCTTCTGCAATTTCCGGAACTTCTACTTCAAAAATAGATTCAACGAATTTTGGATCGATTCTGCTTAAAACTAAAAGGATTCCATTCTGTGTCTTTTTAATATCTTTAATAACAGCCTTAATGCGGTCATTTTTTTCGTATACTTCACGAGGGCTCTGGAAATTCTTTGGCAAAACGCCTTCAACTTTTCCTAAATCAACATAGATGCTTCCGTTGTGCTCTCTCTGATAGTAGCCGATTATTGTTTCACCGATTTTAGATTTATATTCATTATAAAGATTATCTTTTGAACTTTCGCTTAATGCCATATGAGCAGTCTGTTTTCCTGTAGAAACTGCAGAGCGGTGGAAATCATGAGGATCTACTAAAATATCAATTTCATCCCCTATTTCACATTCTGAACTCAACTGTAATGCTTCTGAAAGTTCAATTTCCTGAGATGGATCATATACGCCGTCTACAATTACTTTTCTTGAATAAACATAAACGTCTGACATATCATCAGCGAACTTTACGATACAATTGTCTGCTGTTCCAAATGTTTTTTTGTAAGCAGATTTAATTGTATTTTCCACAGTCTGCTTTACTGCTTCTTCACTAATTCCTTTCTCTGCTGCAAGAGCACGGATTGCTTCTGCCATTTCTGACATATTAAGCCCCCTATAAATGTATAAATTTTGCTTTAGCTATATCTGTAAAGGCAACTGATTTTTCAGTACCTTCTTCAACTTTTAATGTAACCTGTGTTTCATCTGCAGAAACTATAAAGCCTCTGACCCAGTCTGAAACATTTTTATCCCAAACGCGAATTTCTCTTCCTTTGAAAATGCCGAACTCTGCTGCATTTTTAATGTTTCGCTCAAGCCCCGGAGAACAAACTTCCATATAAACATTGTCTTCGCTGACATTTAATAATGAAATCAATTTAGGCTGTAAAACACGATGAACTTTAGAACAGTCTGCAACACCAATATCTTTGCTTGAATCTGAATGGGTAATTACTGCAGTGATATGCACATTTCCTTTTTGCGGAACTACCTGAAGCTCTACAAGTTTATAACCGAGTTCGCAAATAGTTTTGTCGCATTCACTAAAGTATTCATTTTTTTCAAGTGGAATATAATCCAATTTAAAACCTCAACTTTACCTTTACACCAAAAAAAAGGAGCCCTCTGTTTCAAGGCTCCATCTTAAATGTATTAAAATGTATTATAAATATATATCTATAAAAAATTTGTGTCAAGATTATTATTTATTTTTACTTTGCCTCAAAACTTGTACCCGATAAAAAGTGCCTTCAAATCAGCCTTTCCGGTTAAGCCAAGGACCTTATAAATGTAGGCGAGGTCTTTTTTGATTGCACTTTCGCTTACATTCCAGGTGATTGCAAGGGCCTTTATGGTTGTGTTGTTTACCACAATTTCTTTAATGCAGTCTTTCTGGCGGTCAGAGAATTTATAATCGTCGAGGGAAATGTTTTTTATTGCAGTCTGCATGTAGGCATGGCGGAACAAAAGATTAAAGCATCCGATAGAACACAGTGAAAACAGAATAATTCCCATGTATTCAAAGAAAGTCCTGATGCCGTACGGAACAACAAGCAGCAGTTTTACAAATTCTAAAGTAAGGTAGATAAATATGCGGAGGCGGGTCAAAAGCTTGTTTTCAAAGAGTAAGAAGACAAACAGAATAGCTGAAAGAAACACTGATGTATAAACGCGGCCAGAGTACACGCTTGCAAAACACAGGATTTCCAGCGCAGTAAAATAGATGAAATGTTTTTTGTAGCAGAAGAAAGTGACTGCACAAAGCACAAACGCAATTCCTTCTGCTACATAACTGATGATTTTAGAATAAGGAAGAACACTCACTTCGTTCGGATTTTTTGTAAATACATTGAGCAGCACTGTTGTTGCAATGTAAATACAGCCAATAACCGACATGAGGCGGTAGGGTTTGTCTAAAATTCTTTTTAAAATCATTCGTATAATCTCTATCAACACAGACCCTGAAACAAGTTCAGGGTGACGGTTTACACTCTATATTACTTCTTCTTTGCAATTTCTGTAATGCTGGTGACTACGCCGGCAAGATTCTGTAAATCTGAAGGAACAATTATTTTTGTTGCCTGTCCGTCTGCTGCACGTTCAAATGCTTCGAGACTGCGCAGTTTAAGAACCTTGTCATCCATTTCAGCATCACGAAGCATTTTAAGACCTTCTGCCTTTGCCTGCTGAACTTCACGAATAGCTTCTGCTTCACCTTTTGCTTTCTGGATTGCTGCTTCTTTCTGTGCTTCAGCTCCTAAAATCATAGCCTGTTTCTGGCCTTCAGCTTCAAGAATTGCAGACTGTTTGTGACCTTCGGCAATAAGAATCTGTTCACGGCGCTCGCGTTCTGCTTTCATCTGTTTTTCCATTGCTTCACGGATTGCCTGTGGCGGTTCAATGTTTTTTACTTCAACACGATTAACTTTGATTCCCCAAGGGTCAGTTGCTTCATCAAGGATTGTACGCATCTTTGTGTTAATCACATCGCGGCTTGTTAAAGATTCATCAAGCTCAAGTTCACCGATGATGTTACGGAGAGTTGTTGCTGAAAGATTTTCCAGAGCATTGATTGGTTTTTCAACACCGTATGTATAGAGCTTTGGATCTGTAATCTGAAAATAAACTACAGTATCAATCATCATTGTAACATTATCTTTTGTAATAACCGGCTGTGGCGGAAAGTCAAAAACTTTTTCTTTGAGAGAAACCTTTTTGGCAATTCTATCAAACAACGGAAGCTTTACATGAATACCAACATTCCATGTTCCGTGATAAGCACCAAGGCGCTCGATTACAAAAGCGTTTGACTGAGAAACAATTCTGATGTTTGTGATAATCAGAACCATAATAACAACAATAACTGCAATAATAACATAAGTCATTTTTTTATACCTCTCTTAAACTGATTTTACATAAGCCGTAACACCGGCAACTTCTTCTATAATGCACTTGCTGCCTTCTTCAAGGGTAATATCCTCGCGAACGGCTGCAGTCCATTCCATACCATTAATTTTTATGACACCTTTTTCCAGTGCTGTAATCTTTTTAGTTACTACAGCAATCTGTCCGATTATTTTCTCGTAATTCGTAGCAATCTTTTTTGCATTCAGTTTTTTCTGTACAACCGGGCGTGTAAAAATCAGAAGAACCAAAGCAATTACTACAAAGATAAAAATCTGGGCAACAATCGGAATAGGCGTAAAGGACAGAAATACCATAATGAACGCACTGATTCCAAACCAAATTGTGGTAAGCGAAACAGTCAGTGATTCAATCAGAATACAGATGATTGTTATGCCAATCCACACCCATGGAAGGGAATTACGCAAAACCGCGACTATGTTTTCCACCTGAGACCTCCTTTATAGCTCCTGATACAAGTTCAGGATGACAGTTATAATTACTTAAGCACCTGTGCTGTAATAAATATACGTCCATTTAACCGCATAAACAACGGTGACTTTTGTTACTTTTGCGGTAACTTTAGTCACTTACTTAAAAATACGTTTCGACACAATCCTGCATATGTTTTGGTAAGGGTATTTCAAATGTCCTCAATTCATTTTTTATTGGAAGAGTAAGTTTTGTAGAAGCCAGCTGCAGCTTTTTAATTCCCAGTTTGCGGATGACTTTATTGAGCTTAAAGTTTCCGTGCTTATCATCTGCAGCAACAGGACAGTTTACGCCCGCCATTTGAATTCGAATCTGGTGCATTCTTCCTGTTCCAAGTGTAATAGAAAGTAAAGAAAGAGTTACATCGTCGCCAGAATCATTTTTTACAGAAACGGTTTTTACAACTTCAAAATCAGTAAATGCTTCCTGTTTTCTTCCGTGAGCTTCTATCACACTTTTTAATGTTCCCGAAGAATGATAGTTTCCATTTACATAAGGCTTTCCTAAACAGATTGCTGTATAACTTTTTGTTACCGAAGATGATGAAATAAGATTGGTCCACTTTGCAGCACTTGCACTTGATTTTGCAACAATTAAAATTCCGGAAGTTTCTTTATCCAGGCGATGAACCAGAAACACTTTGTATCCAAGCTGAGCTGATAAATCCTCGTCAAGAGAATGAGTAACACCATTTCCACCCTGCACGCTCAAGCCTTCACATTTATTCACTAAAAGAATTTCTTCATCTTCATATAAAATTTCTATTGTCTTCAATTTAGTTCAGCTCCAAAAATCATCTTGCCCTTAAAAAAGCAACAACATAAATCCAGATAAAACCGGCGCAGGCAATCATTTTAAGTCCCGTACCAAAAATAAATCCTTTGAAAGCACCAAACGCAGCAGAAGCACATCGCTTGAAATCAGAGGAATCATGAATTAACTCACCGATTAATGCACCTACAAACGGACCAACGATAATTCCAAGAGGGCCTAAAAACATTCCTACAATCAGCCCCAGCGTAGAACCGACCATACCGGCTTTTGAACCGCCAGAACCTTTCGTAAACAAGGTAGGGAAAAAATTATCCAATATGCTGACGGCCACTGCGATAACGGCACAAATTACGAGCGTCACAATTTTTACAGGCGTATAGGATGAAAAGTGAGCAACTAAAAGTCCAGCCCAGGCAAGAGGAGCTCCGGGTAAAACTGGAATAACGGTTCCTAAAAAACCGACAACTAAAAGAACCGCCCCAACAATAGCAAAAACTAAATCCCAAACCATCTGTAACCTCTACCCTTAAAGTAAGAATTTATGCGGAGCCGTCAAAGTCACTCCTCTTTTAGATTATCATTACGAAGGGGGCTTTGTAAACTGAAAGGATATGGGCGTAAACATACAGGGACTTCCTGACCCGGCTATTCAGGGTTTCATTCTTACGCTTCGCTTCTGAACGCGCTTTCACGCGCCCTTACTATCCGGCGTAAGTCCTGTCATTTTTTAAGATTAACAGTTTTTGACCAGTGAAGTTTATCGCCAATGTTTGAAAAATCAGCATCTCTTGCAGCAACGCTGTATTGAATCACATTGTATCCATTTATTTCTGTGTCTGTATATGAAGTCTGCTCTGCACTGACTGTAACTGTTTTTTCTTTTACAGTTTCATCTCCGTCTGAAAGCTGCATTATGTAACTGCATTTTATGTTGTAATAAGCTGCACCTTCTACGGCATCCCAGTTAATCTTTATGCCTGTCCCATCAGCCTCTCGTGTAAGCGTTACATGTCTTGGTCGTGCAAGCTCTCCAGCAGGAACTTCCTTTTCAGGAGTATTAAAATTTTTAATAGCAGAATCACTTGGAATATAGTCAGAGTAAATTGCAGGAATAGCACGGATTCGAACCGAATAGATTTCGCCATCAACTAAATCTTTAAGTATAAATGATGTATAGTCTGTCTTTTCAACGTTCCAGTATTCGTTGCCTTTAAAAGTCCACCAAATTTCATAAGAATCAGCATCTAATACATATGACCATGAAACAATGGCACTTTCAGAAGTTATATTAGAAATCCAAATATTTTTAGGGCTTTCAAGAGGTAATGTAAAAAGAGGACAGCCACAGAAAATTAATGCGCTTAAAATGATGATTAAAAAACCTTTTGTTCTGTTAATTGTATTTTTATATTTTAAAAACATTTTTTGCCTCCTATTCAACACAGAATGAAATATCACCATAATCATCATCCGTTATGCTTATGTAATAAGTTGCTCCCGGACAAAAATCACTGAAATCATTGAAAGTCTGTTTAACATCTTTATAACCGGTGCTTTCTGAAAAGGTAAAACTTAATCCTGTTGCAAGAACTTTGCCATCTTCAGTAAAGACTGTTGCTGAAATATTTCTTGTTCCAAATGTATATGTATTAAAAATCGTAATTATTCCTTTCTGCGGCGTGCATTTAAACCACAGTGTATCTTTAGATGAATAGAAGTTTTCTGTTACACCATTTTCAATTAAGTATGCCTTGCTTTTTACAAGGTTTTCTGCTTCCGCTACCCGTCCTGATTCTTCAGATGAGAAAAGACTAAAGTTTTCACCGTTAACAGCTTTTATTTTAAACTCATACTTTTTTAGGTTGTAAAGGTGATAAACCGTATAGGAAGTTTCTTTTATAGAAGCCAGTAATTCTGTTTTACCGCTATTGTCCAGGCATCTATAGATTTCATAAGTATCAGCACCTTCTACTACATCCCACTTTAAGGTAAGTGCATTTGTATCGTCTTCTGCTTCCTGAACTGTAAGGTTTTTGGGAAAATCCAGAGTCTGAAGAGGATTTCTATCCGTTGTAATTGTCTTTGGTTCTGATTCTTCAGAAAAGTAAGCGGGATAGAGAAATTGCTGTCTGGCTGCATGTGCAGTCACTATATAAGTGTATTCTACTCCAGTTTCCAAGGTGTTATCTTCGAAAGTTAAGACAGAGAAATCTCCTTTGTAAATAGTATGCCATTCCGTTACGTCGTCACGAATGAATGACCTCTTAATAGAATATTCTTCTGCATCGTTGGATTTTGTCCAGCTTATTATAACAGAGGTCTGGGGATTTTTTTCAGAAAGTGTCAGCGTTACTTCCGGAACTGTTAGTTCAGCATCCGGTTCCATCAGGCAGGAAATTAAACTGACTGAAAAAACTGCAGTTAGTAATAAAAATAAAATAGAAAAATGTTTCATTCAAAAACTCTCCTTTTTTGTATTTTTTTTGAGTTGCGAAAATTATAGTCAAGAGAATTTCAAAAAAACAATACATTTTTTTAAAATATTACCAAGGTAATATTTTAAATGACCAAAGTTTAAAAAAAATATTACCAAGGTTTAATGAAATATTACCAAGGTAATATGAAAAATGACCGGAGTTTAAAACAAAATCAGGTGGTTTCGACATGCTCAACCACCGCATTTCTTTGTCATTCTGAGCTTGTCTCAGAATCTGTACTTATAGATGCTGAAATAAATTCAGCATAACATTTTTTGCAATCTTCTTAACCATTAGTCTTAAAGAAAATCACTATCTATGCCATTGATTATGAAATGTCACTAAACAAGCTTGTAGAGAATTCAATACAGCGCAAATTTGCAGATTTATAATTGTCTAACTACAATTCCAACAAAAAATCTTCCATATACATTGTGTACTAAAACATAAGAAAATGATAAACTCGGTGCATAATTTCGCAGATTATAGTGCTAACAAATAATAATACTGGGACTGTCCCAATAATTTTGTCAGTCCTTATATAAAAATTACCTCCTGTAATTTTTATATAACGAGCTTATGCTTTGCATAATCTCGCAGTTTATAGTGCTAATATATGACGCGACCTCCATGTCGCTGCATTACATAGATAAATAAATTATAAGAAGGAGAATAAAAATATGTCTTATCCATTCAAAACCATCGAGCCTAAGTGGCAAAATTATTGGGAGGCACACAAAACATTTAAGTGTACTGAAGATGAAAGCGTGCCTAAGGAGAAAAGGCGCTATGTTCTTGATATGTTCCCTTACCCTAGTGGAGCGGGTCTTCATGTAGGACATCCTGAAGGATACACAGCAACTGACATCTGGTGCCGCTATCTTAGAATGAATGGATTCAATGTACTTCATCCAATGGGATACGATGCTTTCGGTCTTCCTGCAGAAAACTATGCGATTAAAACCGGTACTCATCCGGCAGATACAACTTTTAAGAATATCGAACACTTCACCCAGCAGATTAAAGCACTCGGATTCAGTTATGACTGGGACAGAGAAATCAGAACCTGTACTCCTGATTATTACAAATGGACTCAATGGATATTCATTCAATTATATAAAAAAGGTCTTGCATACGAAGCAGAAACTCCAATCAACTGGTGCCCAAGCTGTTTGACAGGACTTGCAAACGAAGAAGTAAAAGAAGGTCACTGTGACCGCTGTGGTGCGCAGGTAACACGAAAAACAATCCGCCAGTGGATCTTAAAAATCACAGCATACGCAGACCGCCTGCTCGAAGACTTAGACACTCTTGACTGGCCTGAAAGCGTTAAATTGATGCAGAGAAACTGGATTGGTAGATCTGAAGGTGCCGAAGTAACTTTCACAGTTGCAGACAAAGACGGAAAGACAACAGACCAGGCTTTAACCGTATACACAACAAGATGCGACACACTCTTTGGTGCTACATACATGGTAGTAAGTCCAGAACATCCTTTAATTGATAAACTCACAACTGCTGAACAAAAAGATGCAGTTGCAGCATACCGTGAACAGGCTGCAAAAAAGAGTGACCTTGAACGCACTGATCTTGCAAAAGACAAAACAGGTGTATTCTCAGGAAGCTATGCAATCAATCCTGTAAACGGAAAACTTATTCCAATTTGGGTTGCAGACTATGTATTAATCTCATACGGAACCGGTGCAATTATGGCAGTTCCTGCACACGACACCCGTGACTGGGACTTTGCAAAAAAATTCAACCTGCCAATAATCGAAGTATTAAAGAGCGAAGTTGATGTACAAAAGCAGGCATGGACAGAAGACGGAATCCATGTTAACTCAGAATTCCTTGACGGACTTAACAAAAAAGATGCAATTGCAAAAATGCTTGAATTCCTTGAAGAAAAAAAGATTGGAAAGAAAGCAGTAAATTATAAACTCCGTGACTGGGTATTCAGCCGACAGCGCTACTGGGGCGAACCAATTCCTTTAGTACACTGCCCTGACTGTGGAACAGTATGTATTCCGGAAGATCAGTTGCCGCTTGAATTGCCAGCTGTAAAAACCTATCAGCCAACAGGAACAGGAGAGAGCCCTCTTGCCGGAATTGACTCATGGGTAAACTGCAAATGTCCAAAATGCGGCAAGGATGCAAAACGCGAAACAAACACAATGCCTCAATGGGCAGGAAGCTGCTGGTACTATTTACGCTACATTGATCCGACAAACACAAAATCATTCTGCGACAAAGCAAAAGAATCTTACTGGATGCCGGTAGACCTTTATGTTGGTGGTGCAGAACACGCAGTACTCCATTTACTTTATGCAAGATTCTGGCACAAGGTTCTTTATGATATTGGAGTGGTTTCTACAAAGGAACCATTCCAGCGCCTTATAAATCAGGGAATGATTACATCGTTTGCCTTCCAGAGAAAAAACAAGTCACTCGTTGCAGTTGATGCTGTAGAAGAAAAAGACGGAAAATATTTCTCTAAGGAAGACGGTGAAGAGCTTGAGCGCGTTGTTGCAAAAATGTCTAAGTCGCTCAAAAATGTTGTTAATCCTGATGAAATGATTCAAAGCTACGGCGCAGACAGTGTGCGAATGTACGAAATGTTTATGGGACCTTTAACAGTTTCAAAACCATGGAATACACAGGGTTTAATCGGCGTAAACAGATTCCTGGAAAAAATCTGGGCAATAAGTGAAAAAGAATTCAGTGACATTGATATAACAGGAAATCTCGAAGACAAGAGCTTAATCGATTTAAGAAAGACTTATGCTAAAACTGTTGCAAAAGTTACAAAGGACACAGAAAATCTTGACTTTAACACAGCAATAAGCCAGATGATGATTTTCATCAATGAATGTTCTAAAATCGAAAAGCTTCCTCGTGCAATGTGGGAAGGCTTTGTAAAGATGCTTGCATGTTATGCACCTCACCTTGGCGAAGAGCTTTGGCAAAAACTTGGACATACAGACACAATTACTTACGAAAAATGGCCTGAATTCAGCGAAGAATATTGTGTAGAAAATGTTAAGCAAATTGTTGTAATGGTAAACGGCAAGCTTCGCGGTAAATTTGAAGCTAAGGCTGGAAGTTCAGAAGAAGAACTTAAAACCCTTGCAGCTCAAACTGAAGGCTACAAAAAATTTGTTGAAGGAAAACAGATCGTTAAACAGATTGTCGTAAAAGATAAGCTTGTAAATATTGTTGTGAAATAATTTGCTGTAAAGCAATTTCACCAGTTCGGTTTAAAGATTGATAAAGTTTTTTAGCTTCCTGCACTTGTGGCAAAAGTTAAAGTAAACATCACTCTTTAAACCGATTTTTTTTTGCACTCATTAGTATTCGATGTATGTATCCATTGTAACGTGCTGCTGAACTAAAAATCCATTCTTGAAAATATATGATGCAATTACATTCTTGTCTCCCGTATAATCAGGATCACAAACTTCATGAGGAATTTCCATTTTCACAAGAGAAGCATCTGTAGAAGCTTTGTAGATTTTTGTTCCATCAGGAACATTTGACGGAATGTAATAATTCAAATGCACAATATTATCATCAATAATCTGTGAGTTGAACTTAAAAGCATAAATATATTCTGACTTTTCCCGCTCATAAATCCAGTTAGGAAATTTATCTACAGGAACAGAGGAATATTTTCTTATGGTGCCATCATATTCCTTTTGATAGATATCTGCAGTTGAAGGAATTTTTTTCATATTTTCACGGTAGTCATCTGAGTTCCAGAGATTCTGAGCTTCAGCATTTGGTATTTCAGTCCAGGTAATTCCTTTCGTAGAATCAGGCATGGAAGAAACCTCTGTACCGCGGTCAAACTTTTCAGCTAACTGCTGCCAGTATCCTACTTCAAGAAAACATCCTGAACACATGAATAAAACAAAAATATTTATAGAAATTAAAAGTAATTTTTTCATATCAGTACCAGTCATATTTAATATAAAGTTTTTCATAACTATCTACGCCGTTGTATTTATTTTTTACTATACACCATCCGTCTTTGTATACATCAAGATAATTAAAGCTGTCGGTACCAGCCACGGGTTTTTCAATTTTTATAACGGAAGTGTCGTCTTTCATTTTATAGAATACGGCATTTTCACTTTCCTCAGCAGGATTTACCGTAAGATGCCCTATGCAATAAGAAAGCATTAACCCCTCTGCATTTTCATAAGTATCACCATCAATTGAACACCCTAAAAATTTCTGTGGCTTTGTACCACACCATTTCTGCCAGATTGTAAGTGTTCCACTGCGCATTGTATGAGTATCGTAATTCTTCCAGATTTCTACAGCCTCATCCCTAGTAATTTCAACCCACTCAGCATCCTCGTAAAGATCCGGCATAGAATCATCCTGAAAAGCACAGGATGATAAACTTAACGCCAGAACAAAGGACAGGAACAATAGCAAAAATTTTTGTTTCATAAACTGATTCTCCATTTTGTTATATATGTTTTTAATTACATTTTAGTAAAACCACGAGAGCCTTTAAAGGTTACAGGCGGGATAAAATGTGGTCATTGAGCGTGTCGAAATGACGTGTTTCAATATAATCATTTATACTGTTACATGGAGGTTTCGTCACTACATACTTCAGAGGTCATACTTCATCGGGTGGTTTCGACGGGCTCAACCACCGCTTTTTTTTTACTCAACCACCGCATTTTTTTACTCAGCCACAACATTTTTTTACTCAACCACCGCTTTTTTTTACTCAACCACCGAAGTTCTTGTTCAACCACCAAAGTTTTTTACTCAAACACCGCTTAAAACTCTTCTATTGAAATCTTATTTTTTTGTGATAAAATTAAGTAATAACCTTTTGTCTTGCATTTTCAGTGAAGCTTTCTGGAGATTGTTATGGATTACACTTGGATTATTGAAATTGATATTTTTTGTTCGATTATTCTCAGCATATTGCTTTACAGTCTTTTAAAAAATTACGACAGGCAGACAAAACAGCGCTGTTATATGAAAGCACTCATTACGGGAATTATTTCTTTTATAGCCGAAATAAACTGGGCTCTTATAGAAGGAAAATTTTTCCCTGAACCACGCATTATCAATTACCTTACAAATGCAGTCTATTACATTTCTTCCATTATGATGGGCTACAACTGGCTCTGTTATGTAGAAATTTCACTTGATTCGCCCTTTTATAAAAACAAAATTCTGAGGGGAATTGCACGGATTCCTATCCTGATGGTTATAGCAGGTGTTATAGCTTCATACTTTAACGGGATTTTCTTTTATATAGATGAAAATAATGTCTATCACCGCGGAAATCTTATATTTCTACATACTTTTTTGTGCCATCTTTTTACACTCGTTACTTCGATACATTCACTCATCAAATCATTTAAAACAAAGATCTATCTTAAGGCCGTTGAATACCGTATCCTTTCTATGTTTTTAATTTTCCCGCTGATTATTGGAATTATTCAGATTATTGTACCCAGCATTCCAACAGTAAGCATTGGAATTACACTCGCCTTCCTCTTTGTTTATATTGACCTTCAGAATCTTTTGATTTCTGTAGATACGCTTTCGGGGCTCAACAACCGTAACCAGCTTATAAGATATCTTGGCGGCCGAATACGAAACGACTTTGAAAATGAAAACCTGTATCTGTTTATGCTGGATGTTAACAAGTTCAAAAGCATAAATGACACTTATGGCCATGTAGAAGGAGACGCTGCTCTTGTCCGCTGTTCCGAGGCTTTAAAGCTTGCAAGTAAACACGAAAAAAATTTTATTGGCCGCTATGGTGGAGATGAGTTTATAATTATTGCAGACTTAAAAAACGACGAAGAAGCTGAAAGTGTCTGCACTAAAATGAAAGACGCTCTTGCACAAATCTGCGAGGAAGATAAAGTTTCTTATGACCTTTCATTAAGCATTGGTTATGCACGATATGAAAAAAGCATGAAATCGATCCAGGCCTTTATTGCCGCCGCAGACCAAAAGCTCTACGAGGCAAAAAAGCGAAGGGATCTTAAGGATTAATACTCGACATATTCTACAAGCATATTTTTATCAATATCAGTGTATTTATAGAAATTACCCTTAACAAGAGCTTCTTCTGAGACATTAGATGGTGAATATATTTTTGAATAATAGAAACATTTTGGACAATCATTATTATAGCCATAATCACTAATTGTTTTTAAAAATGACTTCATCTCTTTTTCATCAGGATAGTTTTCAGTATGAACTAAAAGATGAGTTGATATACCTGCATTTTTGAGTATATCTGTTGCATCCGAAAAATTATTTTGAGAATAAAAATGTGTGTTTGTAATTGGAAAAGATCTAATATTCGGTTTGATTGCCAGAATATAATCTTCATTTTCATTTAGTTCATTCAAAAGAGGTTTATAAAGCTCCTTGATTTTTGAGAATATTTCATCCTTATATTTCAAAAAATAATAGTCAGTAACAAGATATTCTTCAACATAAGCAATTGTAGTTCGTGCTGAATGTGTATAATTATTTGATATATCATAAAGTCTATCATCTCCAAAAGACCATTGAAATATTTGATATGCCTTTACAACCTGATTAGGTAAATCATCAGCTTTAAGTGTAACTACAAGAGATTTATATTCGTTAGCATCGTCATCCTTATATTCATGGATTTCTTCGTCATAATCGACTAATGTAAAATGGTTGCCCAAATTTTTATTCATTTGTGCAACTAATTCCTCCGGAGTCATTAAATTATGCCTTTCCATGTCATCAAAATCGCAAGCTGTAAGAATTAATGTAGAAATAATTAGTGAAAAATAGAATACAAATTTTTTCATATAATCCTCTCTGATAATATTTAAATTTGTCTTAATATTATAACACAGGTTTGGTGGATTCACCAAATTTCCTGCGAGTTTCTGAGGTGATTGAGTAGCGAAGCGTATCGGGGCAAAGCCTGCCATTACCGGAATGGATTATAGTGAAACACGTGGTTTCGACAGGCTCAACCACCGCAGTCTCTTACGATTAGATTCAAAAATGTTGTAGCGCGAAGAAAAGCAGAAGACTGCTGAACACTTTGAGCAAGTGAGACAGATACCAATTCCGCTCAACCACCGCAACACTTCGCTATCTTTGACCGCTTAATTCGATGTAGATTTGATCTGCTATACCGAAGCCGGCATTTTTTGTAATGGATTCGGAAACGTTATCGTACATCATATCTTCGTACATTTTTCTTGCGAATGAGTTTTCATCATTTGAAAGTGAGGTATGAGTGATTGTATTTCGCATTGATGACAACATCATTTTCACAAGATAATTTTCCATTTCCATTGACTGCTCGTATAACTGAGAAGTTCTGTCTATGGTGATTTTTTTATTTGTATTTACTGAACTTGAATTAGAAGCGAAACCTCTAGGGCTGGCAGTTTTATCGCTTTCACTTGTATATGAACCTTCAAAGCCTTTTGTGTAATCACCGTTTAATCTGTGACTTGTAGAAACATTGCTTGAAGAAACACCACTCATCTGCTTTAACAAAGATTCAAATTTTGAGCTTTCACTTTTCTGCTGTGCATTTGTTAGTGCAAAGTTGCCGTTTGAAAGCGTACCGGTTATCTGTGTATTTGAAATTCCCGAAACTGCCATTTTATTCCCACCCTATTCTTATCGCTTTAATTGAGTTGCTGTCTGAAGCATAGTATCTGAAGTTTGAATTGCTTTAGAGTTAAACTCGTAAGCTCTTTGTGCAACAATCATCTGAACCATTTCGTTTACTACAGAAACATTACTCATTTCCAGAAACTTGTGCTTAGTAATTCCCATGCCATCAATTCCAGGACGGCCTGCAATAGCTTCTCCAGAGGCATTTGTTACCTTATATAAATTGTCGCCTGTGTTTTCAAGACCAACTGCATTAGGGAAACGATAAAGTTCAAGCTGACCAATTTCTATAGGTTCAACATTGCCGTTTACTTTTACATTTACGCGGCCACTGTCTGAAATAGAAAGTGTTTCAATCTGGAATCCTTCAGGCATAATGATTTCAGGGATTACTCTCAAGCCGTTTGCATTAACAAGCTGTCCTGTAGAATCAACTTTAAATGAACCGTCTCTTGTGTATGCCCAGCTTCCATCATACTGCTGAACCCTGAAAAATCCTTCGCCTACAATAGCGATATCTGTATCAACTCCAGTTGCCTGCAAAGAACCCTGAGTCATAATTCTCTGTGTAGCACCAACTTTTACACCATGTCCCATCTGAACTCCAACTGGTGTTACAGTATCTTCTGTTGCCGGTGTTCCAGGAAGCTTAACGCGCTGATAAATCAAATCTTCAAATTCTGCCCTGTGCTGTTTAAAGCCTGTTGTATTAACATTTGAAAGGTTGTTTGAAATTGTATCTATATTTGCCTGCTGGCCGTTCATTCCTGTTGCTGCATTCCATAAACTTCTTACCATACTTTACCTGCCTCTATTTAATTTATACATTAACAGATGTTACTTTGTTCCAGAGAGTGTCCATAAAGGAATCTTCTGTCTGAACAGATTTCTGGTTAGCTTCATAGGCTCTGTTTACTTCAATCATCTGGACCATTTCGTTTACGACATTTACATTGCTTGTTTCAAGATATCCCTGCATAACTCTAGGGCGCTCGTCACCTTCAGCAATGTATGCCTCGCCTGAAATTTCATTTGTATTCCAGAGTGAAGAGCCCATTTTCTTAAGATATCGTTCATTGTCGAAGCGAACAATTTTAATGCGGTCTATAAAAGTGCTGTCTTCCTGGGTATAAACCATTCCGTCCTGATTGATTACGAATTTATTGTCACCAATATAAATATTTCCGTTTTCACCCTGAACAGGATATCCTTCTTTTGTTAACAGGATTCCTTCTTTGCCAAGAGTAAAGTTTCCGTTTCTTGTATAGCGCTCGCCGTTTGGAGTCTGTACTGTAAAAAAGCCTTCTCCGCCTAGAGCAAGATCTGTTTGTGTTTCTGTTGATTTAAATGAACCCTGTACAAAGTCTGTGTAGAACTCGTTTGTTTCAACGCCAAGCCCTATTTTTCCAATTACGGGAGCAACATCTGCGCTGCCGAAGGGAGTTTCATATACACCGTCTGCATTTGTTCTTCTTAACAAAAGTTCACTAAAAGATTTACTTACAGGAATATCACGCTTATATGCTGTAGTGTCTACATTTGCAAGATTGTTAGATATTGCATCTAATCGATTCTGCTGGGCATTCATGCCGCTTGCACCAATATACCATCCTCTAATCATATCATACCTCAATATAATTATCGGAATTGTAAAAATTATGTTTAGGGATTTTTAAACGCAAAAAGCCGGCAGCATAACCACCGGCCTTCAGTTAGATTCGTCCTGAATGAATTAGTTCCACAAGTTTTCAGGATAATAACCAGCCTTTATTTTTGCTGCAATTTCATCCTTTACAATCTGTCTGTCTTCAGGATATGTCATTCCGAACCACTTTTCTGTTGAAGTAAAGAACTTAACTTTTCCTTCGCCATTTTTTACCATATCACCAACAGCAACTGGAAGTAAAGCTTCTGTCTTTGGCTGGTCAAGAGAAGTCTTTCTAAAGCTATCCCAATACTCATGGAAGCTTTCAAATGATTTTTTGCCGAAACCGAATAAGTTCATGCTTACCCATTCGTTGCCGGTTAAAGGAATAATCTTTCCGTTCAAATCACTTTCGATTCCACCGTTTGCTGTATAACCGATTTTTGTATTTTCTACAATTGAATCAAGGTATCCGTCTTTTACAGTACAAACACCGCGGCTGACTGTTCCGCTTTTACTCATTGTATTTCCAAGCACATAGCCGACCATAGCGTGTTCTGTAGAATCGTCGTTAAGAGTGTCCAGATATGTGCCTAAAGTTTTAAATGCATCACGGCCGTAGTAATCATCAGAATTAATTACTGCAAATGGCGAATTGATTTTTTCTTCAGCACACAAAACTGCATGAATTGTTCCCCAAGGCTTTGTTCTTTGTGCTGCCTTAGAAACTTCTTCTGCCGTTAAAAGTGAATCCAATGACTGGAATACATATTCTGCATCAAAATTAGCTGCTACACGATCAAAAAGTCTTTCTCTAAAATCCTTTTCAATATCCTTTCTGATTACAAATACAACTTTTCCAAACCCACCAAGTTTAGCATCGTAAGTTGCAAAATCAAGTAAACACTCGTTGTGAAGTCCTACAGCATCAATTTGTTTAACTCCACCATAACGGCTTCCCATTCCGGCTGCAAGAACTAACAAAGTTGGTTTCATATAAAATCTCCATTTATAAATAAATATTTTAAGGCCTTTAAAAGCCCGCAAACATAAAGTTTTTCTTCTACAAAAATTATGATTGTAAAAAATTATGCTGTTATTGTTTCAAGAGCAAGCTTTATCATATTAGTGAAAGTTTTCTGCCTTTCTTCAGCAGTTGTTTCTCCGCCTAATAAAATATGATCACTGACAGTTAAAATTGCCAGTGCCTGCCTTTTATATTTTGCAGCAAGCGTATACAACTCAGCAGCTTCCATTTCAACGCCTAAAGCTCCATATTCTGCCCACAATTTCCAGTTCTGCTTGTCATCGTAGAAATTATCACTTGAAACACAAAGTCCTACATTAGGTATAAACTCAAATTGCTGTGCAAGGTTACAGGCTGTTGAAAGAAGATTATAGTCTGCAATCGGGGCATAATGCATTCCGTTGAATCTGGAAGTGTTTAAGGCTGAATCAGAACAGGCGCCCTGAGCAAGAATTAAATCCCTGAGTTTTAAATTGCTCTGAATCGCACCACAAGTTCCTACCCTTATGGCTTTCTGAACATCATAAAACTTAAATAATTCATTAACATAAATTGAAAGCGAAGGCTGTCCCATTCCAGTACCCTGAACTGAAACTTTCTTGCCGTTATAAAATCCTGTAAAGCCAAACATTCCGCGAACTTCATTATAGCATTCGGCATTTTCCAAAAAATTTTCTGCAATAAATTTCGCCCTTAACGGATCTCCCGGCAAAAGGATTCGTTCAGCGATTGCCCCCTGAGGAGCATTAATATGTGTACTCATAGAATTTATTATACCACAGAATTTATAAAAAAAGAACTCCAAAAACTGCACCAAGAACAACAATTACAACCGGATGAAGTTTTGTTTTAAATAGGATGATTAAATCCACTGCATAAAATAAAAGTGTCTTCCAGTCAAATAAAACAGAAACAGTTTTTGCAGGGGTTGTACAAAGCTCGTTCCATAAAAGGCTGAAGCTTTCATACATATTTAATTTACAGATTGATATTGTGAATACATTGAGAAGTGCAACTAAAATTAATCCGCTGCAGGCAGGCCTCACAAAAGACATTACTGATTTAACCAAGGGTCTTTCATTAAACTTTGAAAAAAACTTTGCAATAATCAAAATCACTATGAATGAAGGCAGCACTTCGCCAATAGTTGTTACAAGTCCGCCGCCAAAGCCATAAAGTTCAGTACCGATATAGGTAGCAAGATTTATTCCGATAGGACCCGGCGTACTCTCGCTGACAGCCAGCATTGCAAAAAACTTTTCCTGTGTTAGAAGTGCATATTTTTCAACAAGAATATGCTGGACGAAAGTTGCTCCGACAAGCCCTCCTCCGATTGCGAAAAGTCCAATGTAAAAAAAGATAAAAAATAATTGCAAAAAACTCATTCGCTTTCCTTCTTATTCTGTTCATTTTGTTTCTTTAAGTTACGGGATGAAATAAAAAAACAAAGCACGCCTAAAACGATACAAAACAAAGTTATAAAAAGTGGATTCACTTTAAAAAAATAAACTGCTGTGAATGAAGCAAAATATAATGCAACTGAATAAAATGATTTTAAAACTTTCTTTCCCATCTTAATAACTGAATATGTAAGTAAGGCTGCCACACTGATATTTATTCCCCGCAGGGCTTTCTGAACCCAGGCAATTGATTCAAAGTTAGAAATAAAAAGTGCAATCAAAGTGATTAAAATAACTGGAGTAATCAAAAGTGAAAGTGTCGCAACTAAAGCGCCCAAAAACTTTGCTTTTTTGTATCCTATGAAAGTTGCAACATTTACGGCAATAATTCCAGGCGTTGACTGACTGATAGCATAATAGTCTAAAAGCTCTTCGTGAGTCGTCCAGTTTCTTTTTACAATAAGTTCTCTTTCAAGAAGCGGTAGCATTGCAAGACCTCCTCCAAACATTATGGAACCGAGTTTAAAGAACACGAAAAATATTTGGAGAAGAACCGGCGTTTTATCTTTCTGAGTTTCTGATGATTGCTTCTCTGGTGATTGCTTCTCAGATAATTGATTTTCACTTTCCATAAAAAACTAAATGCGCTTGTACTTTGTATTTAAAAGCATAAAATCCTTAGACTTTTGTTTGAGCAAATCAAAATCATCTAACGTAAACCGGTAAGTCCAGTTTCCCTGACTTGTAGAAGGAGTGTTCATTCTGCCTTCTTTAGACAAGAGTAAATCCTGAACCGGAATGATACAATACTTTGCCTTACACTTAAACGCTTCTTGTATAAACACTAAAGCGAGTTCTTCTGCTGAAAGATTGTTTCCAACGCCGAAATAATTTTCTGCATTTCGCTTGTACTGCTCACTGCAGGTTGAAAGCAATGACATTAAAGTGTCGTTGTCGTGAGTTCCTGTGTACACTACAGAATTTGTTTTTCTGTACTTTCTTGGAAGATATGCATTTTTTTCGCTTTCCAGTGTCCATGGATTGTCGTTAAAGGCAAACTGCAAAATCTTCATTCCTGCAAAGCCTGTGTTTTTCAGGAGGCGTAAAACCTGCTCGGTTAGAATTCCTAAGTCTTCAGCAATAATTTCTGTGTCCGGCAACTGTTCTTTTACAAGATTAAAAAGCTTCATTCCGGGACCTTTTACCCACTTTCCGTTTACAGCAGTTTTTTCACCAAACGGAATCTGATAGTAACTTTCGAAGCCCCTGAAGTGATCGATTCTTACAATATCAAATATAGAAGAAAGATAAGAAATTCTTTTTAACCACCAGGAATAATTTGTCTTTTTCATTTTATTCCAGTCGTACAAAGGATTTCCCCACAGCTGCCCGGTAGCACTGAAATAATCAGGAGGAACACCTGCAACAGAAGTCTGCCTCATAGTTTTTTTATCGAATTCAAATAAATCCTGATTGGCCCAGAAGTCTGCTGAGTCTGATGCTACGAAAATCGGGATATCGCCAATGATTTTTATTCCGTTTTTATTTGCAAATGCCTTTACTTCATTCCACTGCTGGTAAAAGAAAAACTGAATCACCTTTGTAATTTCAATTTCTTCGGTATGAGTTTGCTTCCATTCATTTAAAGCCTTTTCTTCACGGCATGCAAGAGCTTTGTCCCAGAAATAGTTCCATGCACATTCAGACACATTTTCAGATTTCGCTTTTTCATCATAAAACTTTTTAATGGATAAAAACAAAGCAAAATCTTCGAGCCAGAAATCATTTTTTTTAGAGAAGTTTTTGTATGAAGCAAGCGTAGAATTTTTTTCCAGAAAGTATTTTGCACAAGCCTGAAGCGCCATAGTTTTCCAGTAAACGACTGCACCGTAATCAATTTTATTTTCTACTTTAATGTACTCGGGTAAAACAATATCTTTTTCCAGAGCCCAGTCTTTTTCTACAAGTTTGTGTAAATCAATGAACAATGGATTTCCTGCAAAGGTTGAAATAGAAGCATAGGGAGAATCGCCGTAACCTGTGGGACCGATTGGAAGTACCTGCCACAGAGAAAAGCCGCTTTCTTTAAGGAACGAAATAAAATCGAAACAGAAGGAACCTAAAGTTCCAATGCCTTCACTTCCGGCAAGCGATGAAATATGACATAAAACTCCGCTGCATCTGACTTCTTTTTTTTCATCTGTTTTAACACTCATAACCCCTGCCTCTTTTAAATACAATAATCAAATCCATTAAATTCTCTGTTTTTTCTGCTCAAAGTTTCAAGTGTAATAGAATCAACAAAATTATTTATTACATCATCAAAATCTTTCCAGAAAGCGTCGTTACCAACATTACTTAAGACATTGCCGTCGTTTTCGCCTTTAGGAGAAAGACTTCCTTCTGTTGAACGCAGAATTTCTCCTACAGTATATTCTTCCGGGGATTTTGCAAGCTTATAGCCGCCGTCTTTTCCGCGAAGACCAGAAACAAGACCTGCCTTGCTGAGCTGTATAAGAATTTGCTCCAGATATTTTACAGAAAGATTATGTCTGTGCGAAAGGAGTTTTAACGGGACATATTTTGAAGGATCCTGTTCAGCTAAATCTGACATAATAAGTAATGCGTATTGACCGCGAGTTGAAACTTTAAGCATTTTATCCTCTAAAAAATTAATGATAACATGAGTATAATATTAATCAGAAAAAATTTCAGCACCTGTACGGACAGATTCTGAAACAAGAGATGACAGGAACTTTAAATCACTTGCAGAATCAAACCTTAAACTGATCCAGCTGAAAGCCAATGTTATTGATTGACTGAGCCATTTTTTCTGCAAGGTCTGAAAGCTTTTGTCCTGAATGTGTAATAGTGTATGCACCGCCAGACATTTCAGCCATTCCTTCCTGCATAGCATTTGTTGCTTCTTTCAGGTCAGCGATTTGTGAAAGGACAGTGTTATTTCCTTCTTCCATTTTCTGAGAAGCATATCGAACTTCATTTGAGTTGTTGTTCAGAATTTCAAGTGACTCATTAATCTGCTGAGAACCATTCTTCTGTTCCTGCATTGCCGAAGTAATTTCTTCTACAAGCTGATTTGTAGCCGTAATATCAGAAGACAAAGAATTAAGCATATCCCTTGACTCCTGGGAAACTGCAACGATTTCTGTAACAGCAGCCTGAATATTTGTAAGCTGATCACCGATTGTCTTAGACTGTGCCGAAGAGTTTTCCGAAAGCTTACGGATTTCATCTGCAACAACGCTGAAACCTTTACCTGCCTCCCCTGCATGAGCTGCTTCAATAGCCGCATTCATAGCAAGAAGGTTTGTCTGTTCTGCAATAGAAGAAATGATTGTATTTGCATCCTGAAGCATATTTGACTGCTCCTGGATTTTCAGGATTCTGTTGTTAACATCTTCCTGTTTATGCACGCCGTTTAAAGTTTTATCCTGCAGGCCCTGGAAAGATTCTGAAAGCTGAGTTACAGAAGAATTTACACTGTTAATGTTTCCAACCATCTGAACTACAGCACTTGAAGCCTGACTTACGCTGTTTGTCTGGGTCATAATCATATTGCCGAGAGAGTTGATATTTGTACTGATTTCACCAACAATGCCGGCAGTTCCAGCAACACTCTCAGTCTGAGTTGAAATTGATTTATCGAATCTTTCTATAATCGCACTGATTTGTGAAATAGCATTTGTAGTATTATCAGTACAGTCATTAAGCGCATGGCCTGTTCTGTCCAGATCGTTGCGGGCATTTTTAACTTCGCTGACAATTTCCTGCAATTTCTTGATGAAGTTGTTCATGCTCTCTACAAGCTGGTTAAAGATTTTGAAGATTGATTTCGACTTCATTGAAAGTCTTTTTGTTCAATCAGCATTGCCCTATGAAAGCTCGACAACTGCATTGTTTAATACAGTAAGCTGATTAACCATATTTACAATTACAAGGAACAAAGCCAGGACGATTAAAACTACAACCACAGAAATTACAAATGGCCTGATGGCATACTTAAAGAAAAGCTTATGGCTGTAATTTGTATACAGAACCATGTGCCAGTTTACTAAATCAATTGGTGCAAGAACATATTCACCGTCGCGTCTTGAATAGGAAACAACTTCTTTCGGTACATTATCGACTGTTGTAAGGAAAGGAATACGGTCTGTTACATTAAGTTTATCCTTAAGGATTGATGAATCTTCAGCACCTGTAATTTCGAGCAAATCATTGTACAGGTACATTTCTATGTAATCTTCAAGACCAGAATACATTGTATTGATAAAGTCAGTAAGAGGGATACCGGTACCAACCATACCTACCGGGTTTCTATTTGAGTCTCTTACAACCGCATTTAGCCACAACATAGTTGTATCAAGCACAGGGTTATAGTTGATGTTGAAGTTGTACTCCTCTGTTTCATATAAAGTCATGTTGAACCAGTAATCATCAGGATTGTCAGGATCTACAATATATGAAAACTGCATTCCGCTCCAGAATTCCATATTTGCTTTTGAAATCCAGAAAACACTCTTGCTGAGGAAGGAATTGGAATAAGCTTCAAATTCCTTGAAAGCAGCTTTTTTAATCTCTTTGTCATAAGGATTTATCATGTATTCAACAATTGCAGGAGACTTCATCATCTGGCGGACAAGCACAAGCTGACCATTCAAGCTGGCACTAAACTCCAGAGTCTTTTTATCAATGTGCCTTTCCATTTCAGTACGAGCGTTTGTCTTAAAAGCACTTTTTGCATATTTACTTACTATAAAATTAACTAAAACAATACTTACAAGCGCGATTATAATGCCGCCTAATATTTTTTTACTTTTATTGCTCATACAACTCTCCACAAAAAAGATATCTATTGGTTTAAATAAATTATTAACTTTAAAATAGTTTAACACAGAAAATTTAGATTGTAAAAAAGAATTTTATTTCAAACACATATTGACAAGTTATCAGTACCTAACTATATTAATAATAAAGTTAGTATATCCTAATCTAAATTATTCCTATACATTAAAAATACTAACTAAGTAATTCAGGAGCAAAACAAAATGCCTTTAAACATGGTGAACGATGGAGAGGATTTTCTTATAAAAAAAGTCAGTGGAAAAGAAGAAACCCGACGCTTTCTTGAAAATCTCGGGTTTGTTGCCGGTGCAAAAATTTCTGTGGTTTCAAGAATCTGCGGGAATGTAATTGTTCTCATAAAAGACAGCCGCATTGCAATTAGCAGTGAAATGGCACAGAAAGTTATTGTGTAATGCATGATTTTTTTTTTGCAGACAGAGTTAGTTTATTCTAATATTTATCTGCATTATATAATCAGTACGTATTTATAGGAGATATAAGATAAAAATGACATTGAAAGAAGCAAAAACAGGTCAAACCGTTACAGTTAAAAAGCTTAACGGTGAAGGTGCAGTAAAACGCCGCATCATGGATATGGGAATTACTAAGGGCGTAGAAATCTATGTCAGGAAAGTAGCCCCTCTTGGAGATCCTGTAGAAATTACAGTCCGCGGATATGAACTTTCGGTTCGTAAAGCAGATGCGGAAATGGTGGAGGTTCAGTAAAATGATAAAAATCGCTTTAGCAGGAAACCCTAATGCGGGTAAAACAACACTTTTTAATGCGCTCACAGGCTCTAATCAATTTGTCGGAAACTGGCCTGGAGTAACTGTAGAAAAGAAAGTAGGAAAACTCAAGGGCTCTAACGGTGAAGTAACAGTAACTGACTTGCCGGGCATCTACTCCCTTTCACCTTACACTCTCGAAGAAGTAGTTTCACGCGACTATCTTGTAAAGGAACGACCGGATGCAATCCTCAACATTGTAGACGGTACAAACCTTGAGCGAAACCTCTACCTTACGACACAGCTTGCAGAACTCGGCATTCCAATGGTTGTAGCAGTAAACATGATGGACATCGTTAAGAAGAACGGAGACAAGATTCATCTTGAACAAATGGAAAAAGAACTTGGCTGCCCTGTAGTTGCTATTTCTGCCCTTAAGGGAACAGGATGCATTGAAGCAGCAGAAATTGCAGTAAAAAAAGCTAACGAAAAAAAGCCGATGATGTACAAGCACCGCTTTGAAGGCTGTGTAGAACATGCACTTGCACATATCGAGGAAGCATGCGTACATGATTTACCGGCAGAACAGCAGCGATGGTATTCAGTAAAGCTTTTTGAACGCGACGAAAAAGTAATCAAGGCACTGGGAATCAGTAAGGATATGCTCTCACATATTGAGTCAGACATTAAATCTTGCGAGGCAGAACTTGATGATGATTCAGAATCGATTATAACTGCAGAGCGCTATAAGTATATTGAATCAATAATCAAAAACTGTGTGACAAAGAAGAACCGCAGTAAGCTTTCGACTTCAGATAAGATTGACCGCGTTGTAACAAACCGCTGGCTTGCACTCCCTATTTTTGCAGTTGTAATGTGGCTTGTTTACTATGTTTCTATGGTAAGTGTAGGAGCTGCTGCAACAGACTGGGCAAATGACGGTCTGTTCGGAGACGGATATCATCTTTTTGGAATTGGTACTGCTGCTTATGAAGAAGCCGCAGAAGAGTTCGGTGACACAGCTGCAATTCTTGAAGCCGCAGAAGCTGGTGAAACAACTTATGTTACAGTTGATGATGAAACAATGGAAGTTTCTGAACCAATCGAAATTACAGAAGATGCAATTGCAGAAGCTAATGCGATGGTTGAAAAATATGGTGAAGAAGGACCTGATCCTGCAGACTTTGGAATCTGGGTTCCTGGCGTACCGGCAGTTATTGAAAGCGGCTTAGACAAAATCGGCTGTGCAGACTGGCTTAAGGGCTTGATTATAGACGGTATTGTTGGCGGTGTTGGTGCTGTACTCGGCTTTGTACCGCAGATGCTTGTATTGTTTATCTTCCTTGCATTTCTTGAGGCCTGTGGTTATATGGCTCGTATTGCATTTATTCTTGACCGTATCTTCCGCCGCTTTGGACTTTCTGGAAAATCATTTATTCCTGTTCTTATTGGAACTGGTTGTGGTATTCCTGGTATTATGGCATGCCGCACAATCGAAAATGAACGCGACCGCAGAATGACTATTATGACAACAACCTTTATTCCTTGCGGTGCTAAGGTTCCGTTCATCGCACTTGTAGCAGGAGCAATTTTTGGTGGCTCGGCTTGGGTTGCAACTTCAGCATACTTTATCGGTATTGCGGCAATTATCAGTTCGGGAATCATTCTTAAAAAGACAAAGCCTTTCATGGGTGAAGTTGCTCCTTTCGTTATGGAGCTTCCTGCTTATCACTGGCCAACATTCGGTAACGTAATGCGCTCTATGTGGGAACGCGGCTGGTCTTTCATCAAAAAAGCAGGAACAATCATCCTTCTTTCAACAATCGTAATCTGGTTCCTTTCTAACTTTGGCTGGGCAGAAGAAGGCTTTGGAATGCTCGAAGAAGATCAGATGAATGTAAGTATTCTTGCAAAACTCGGCGGACTTATCGCATGGATTTTCAGACCTCTCGGCTGGGGTAACTGGCAGGCTGCTGTTGCTTCCATAACAGGTCTTGTTGCAAAAGAAAACATTGTCGGCACTATGGGTGTTCT
>JAEEGL012003302.1_pt1 | contig 33470 bp, 31 predicted proteins | sample 9134231 | NCBI WGS metagenome assembly JAEEGL01 (sample SAMN16246548, study PRJNA631951) | gut metagenome | biome: gut microbiome; feature: rumen; material: fiber-attached | host: Bos | place: Iran: Karaj | collected 2018-10 | reverse complement strand
TTTACGACCAGAAGTCCGATACCGGTGGACAGATTTGCGGAATCGATAACATGCATATGGCCGTTACCGTTATCTTCCGAATATATGGAAGCAAGGTTATAAGTAGAACTCATTCCGGATGAAATGGTGAAAAGAATGATATCATCGCCTGCTTCAAGAACGGGTTTTGCCGCTTCTTCAAGTCTTTCCGCGGTAATGGCTGCGGTCTTGGGGGTTGTTTTATTTTCATCCGCCCACTTAAAGATCTCTTTTTGGCCGAGGCCTTCCCCGTCGTAGAAACTTTTATCTCCCATAATGATACAGAGCGGGATAATGGTTACCGAATATCTTTTAATAAGCTCTTCGCTAAGATCGCAAGTTGAATCCGAAAAAATCTTTACTCCCATTTAATCCTCCAAGATCACTTTATATATATTCTGTAATATGTTGTATCCACCACTTCGGATGCACCATATTCGTTTTCGAGATAATCATACAGCCACGAGGATGCAACAACCGCATCGAGCGACCCCTCATAGCATTCCACCGCTATCATATCCGGTGCTCTGTCGGGACGCGCTTTCCAGTAATCGGCATAGCTCTCCCCGTAGTCCTCCGTCATGATGGTGGTCCCGTGACCTATCCTTGCATCGGTGTACAGATACGTGATCGCATCTCCCGTAATCATGACATAGTCGGCACTGTCTAAGACTGCAGGCAGTTCATCATTATCTATACGTGCTTTGTTGGCATACATTCTCTCAAGGATAAGCCATCTTTGCGGTCCCGAGGGAACCCGTGCCTCGGCATCAAAGATATTGAGCAGCCTGTTTCTGGGATTTCCGTACTGGAATATATTGATCAGGATCACCAAAACCGTTCCCGTCGTAAAAAGAAACCGGCCCGTATATTTCAACACTTCTTCCTTATATGATAACGCGATCGCTATCGCAAAAAAGACCGTCAGGTACTTTGCCGATGAAAAAACGCTTTGGTTGCAGGCAACAAGGACTGTCAGGAAAACTGCAAGGCTTCCGCCCGCATACAGTTTCAAAAGTTTCTTTTCTTCTTCCGAATAGGCTCCGGTTTTTATTCCGTATATCAGGAAAATCACCGCAGCGATCAGAATACATCCGAATGTATATTCAACCGGGTATGTATCGTTCTTAAGCAGTATGTGGACCGTTCTCCACATAAAGATGAAAACAAAAGCTGCAGGAAGGAATAGTTCTTTCTTTTGAAGGATCTTTGATACAAATATGGATATAAGTACGAAAAATGCGATAAAGATCGCAAGTATAACCATATCAACAGCATAACCCGCAAGCTTTGAATAACCTTCCGAATGAGTCGAATCGCTGGAGAGCATCATACGGATGCTTTCAGTAAGTTCACTCACACTCATATATGAAAGGATGCGGGCCAGGTACAAAATACCCGAAGCCAGGCATACAGATAAAACGGTGATAAACTCTCCGCGTCTTTTTTTCGATTCCAAAAAGACATATACAAACACGAAGATTGCAAAGATAAGTGAGGGCGGATAAGACATTACGCAGAGCGACAAAAAGACGCCTGATGCCGCGGCCCATATGATTCTTTTCTTTTTATTTTCCTCACTTTTTCCGAGATACAATCTGTCCAGACATATAAGTACGAGTACGGAAGTCTGGTTTATAAGATTGGAAAACTCGGGGATACAGATTGATTTGGGTGTAAGGTTTGCATAAAGCACTGCTGCGAGAAATGCTTTTTCATCAGACATGTGCCTTTTCAGCGACCTGTACAATACATAGGAAACGATCAGATGGATCACCATTCCGCATGCTCTTACGTATACGACTTCACCCTCACCGCTGCCGACAAATACCTTATATATGCGCAGCAGAAATTCTATGGCATATCCGGAAGTCTGATGAAGCTCCCACATATCCTTGAAAAGAAGGTCTCCCTGCAAGAGCCTGTTTCCAATCGCAAAAGCATATCCCTCATCTATGACCCATCCGAAGAAGATCATTTTAAATGCGGATACTGCGGTAAGAAAGATAAGTATAAGTTTTAATACAGAATACTTTTTCTTCATTTAATCAAGATCAATAACCGTATCGGAATCTGTTTTCTCTGTTTTTTCTTCAGGCTCCGAAGACTTTTCGGGTTTCTTTTTTCTTGAAAAAGCAGGTATAAGCATTACCGGTACAAGCATAAAGAAAGGATACATATACCTGAATGCCGAAACAGGTCCGAGCAGGTATGTTGCCCAGAGTGCTCCGGACAATAAAACCGATGCGGTAAACCCTTTGTGATGTGCCTTTACCGACATATACAGCGCAAGGATAAGTACAATGAACGGTATCGAAAGGGAAAAGGGAAGTCCCGATGCTACGGAGCTTCGTTCGATCTCATCTATGACCATATCATAGAATCCCTTCATTTCGGGGAACATTGATGATGTTGTCACCGCATATACATTTACAAATACATTATCGGTCTCGATGTATTCTCTTGCAGAATACCTGTCAGTGACCGTCGCACCCGGATACCAGAGCTGAACATTCTGTGTAAGAAATGCATCCACAAATTCCATCGGATACTTTCTAAATAAATAAAGGTACAGATCCCAGAATGCCGATCTGTCGGAATCATAAAGCTCGTCGTTAAAAGAAAACTTTACGGTATCCGCTAGTCTGGGGTTGTATGTTCCCGCAGACATATACTGATTGGTAATATATATTTCCGGAAGAGTAAGCTCCGAATATTTGTGAACGTAAACTGCGGCAACCTGGTTTATCGGAACGCTTAATGATTCATGTGATTCCGAGCCTTCCACTCCGCATTCGGGATATACGATCGCCATTACCGCAAAAGAAACGATAACTCCCGCAAGTGATGCGATAAGCGCTTTCTTCATCATCTTATCTTTTCTCATGAAAAATAATACGATGACAAGAATGCATCCCGCAGGAAGAAAGTTATTTCTTAAAAGTGAAGATAATACCGTAAAAAGGAAAATAAAAAATACATTTGCCTTCTCTCCTCTTCCCGCTTTGAGAAGATTTAAAACCAGCAGAATTACCGCACAGCTGAAAAGTACATCCTTCGTCATCTGTATCGAAAAAACTCCGAATGCAGGATACAGAGCGTAGAAAAGCATTGTGACGACAGGAAGGAACCATCTGCATCCTTCTCTGATCTCACATCTGACAACAAAAGCACATACCAGTGATACAACAAAGATCTGGGAAATACAGTAGATCACCAAACCGTAAGGATGAGGAACTCCCCACCACTCAAGCTGTATGAAAAAGTTCCATATAAGAGTATGAAGAACGGGATGATGATTGGAAAGAGGAAGAATTCCGTAAGCCTGAAGGGTCTGCCATTCGGAATCATATCCGAGTATTCCGGGAAAATAAGACAAAAGAGCAAGTGCCGATGATGCGCCGGTCAGGATAAATGTTATTACCGGAAGTGCCTTATAGACTCCGGGAATGTCTTCTGTGAGATAAGCTTCTTTATCCGCATTTTTTCTTATTGCTTTCCCGATAAATGCAAATACAAGAACAAGAGGAATAAACAAAAAGAGGAACACCACTGCATTTTCTTTGGGTGCCCTCAAAAGACCGGATACCGAATTGTAATTATATACGCTTCGTCCGACTGTTATTATGCTTGCCAAACAAAAAGAGAAAAAAACTTCAGCAAATCCGATGAAATGATTTTTCTTAACAGAACCTTCCAAATTATCTCCCTGCCCCGGCAGGATCTTCTATTACTTCCGCCAGGTGTTCGTCCTTCCCTACTCCCTCATATCTGAGTACCATATTGATCTTATCCCTTCCCTCAAGAAGCGGCTTCAAGAAATACTTATCGCCCTCCCACATGGGAAGATCAAATACCTTTCCGGTATCTATCCATTCAAGTCTTCCTTCGTCGCATGAAGGATTTATCTCGCCTTCATACCCGGTCACAGAGTACAGATTCATCTCCTCATCATCCCACATCTCGGATACGAATCTGATGATCCCGTGATAGTGATACTTCGTAACTTTAAGACCGGTTTCTTCGTACACTTCTCTTTTCATGCACTCTTCCGGTGTTTCGCCCTTTTCGAGCTTGCCGCCGACACCGATCCATTTACCTTCATTCGCATCGTTTTCTTTTTTATTGCGGTAAAGGAGAAGAACTTTTTCTTCTTTAATTATATAACAAAGTGATGTTTGTCTCATTTTCTTATTTTACGGAATAATCGGCGATCATCGCAGGTTTTCCCTGAGTTATGAATGCGGGAACAAAAGGTGAGGGACTTCCGTAATATGCATCAAATCTGCAGGCGGTCTCATCGGTATTTCTCACGTCAAAAGAAACCGTCTCGAGATTCCGGTCTTTTATTTCCTTATCGATCATCGCAAATATCTCTTCCGATAATGCCATATCGATCTTAGTCCAGATATTTCTGTCCTCAGGATAAAATGCGATTGAAAGGTCGATTCTATCGGGCGTACTAACCAAAAGGTTTAATCTGTCGCGAAGTCCTTCCGGCAGTGAATCTTTCTTTTCGGATAATTCATTTGCTCCGAGGCAAAACAGAATATGCTTTTTACGTTCTTCGGATGACTCTTTTATGAGGGCGTTTTTTTCTTCCGCTTTCACCGCTTCCAGTTTTCCGGCCCATACCCTTTCGGTATCTTCACCCGCAAATTCACATAACGCCTTGATATACTGCTGTTTTATATTTTCCGATTGTACATACACCTTATCGGAATAAACTATTCCCGGAACGGTTACATAGTTTTTCAGGTTATACCTGTCGGTGACATCTTCTTCCCCGAATTCGGATGTCTTTCCGATGAAAACAAAACACAATTCATCGGTATATTTACGAAGATTCTCCGCATAGAAAATATCCGGAACGGTTAAGACCGGATTTTCCCCCGAGTAAGGATCCTGGATATATATCTTATCGGGACAGTGAAGTGTGGGATCATAGGATGTAAAGTCCATCAAATGTTCTTCATTTACGATGTCCTTATAAAGCACGGGATCACACTTTGAGATGATCTCATCATCACTCATAGTGATATTTCCGTACACATCCTTTGTCATAAGAGGAAGAGGTACCACATATACATCGGTATCTTCAAGAGTGCATGCTTTTCGGTATTCTTCAGTAAAAGCCTGCCACTCTTTTACGCCGATGGGCATAAAGCAGATTTCTTTTCTGCCTGTTATATATTTCTGTACCGCTTCGGAAATCTCGTCCAGTGAAGCTCTTATTCCGGACAGATCAGGATCTCCCTGCCCTGCGGAAGAGTTTGCAACAAATATCTCCTCACAATATTTTTCAAGACAGCCGACAACTGCCTTAACGCACAATCTGTTTTCTCCGAGAACATTTTCGATAAGTGTTCCGAAATCCACCGCAAGCTGCTGGGAGTTTTGGAACACCTCTCCGAGTCCGTCTATATCACCGCAGGAAATCCGATCCAGAGCTTCATTATAGAAGCCTTCCAAACCTGTCAGACATTCTGCGGATATGGTTTTAAGAGAACCTGACTTATCGATTTCAGGCCTCTTGAGCATTTCGGGTGAAAATCTGAATCCGGGAAAATCTCCGCCGGATAATCTCATCATCTCTTTCTTCTGAGCTTCGTAGAAAGGATAATCATGTCCGCCCCATACCTTACGGATCTTATTGAAATTTCCGTATCTTCTCGAAAGGACCTTATTGTAATAGGAAGGAACCGGAATAGTCGTATCTTCAAAAGGAAGACGAATTACTTTCTCATAATACTTTGAAGGTTCTCCAACCTTGGGACCACCCTTAAGAACCCAGGGGAAGATCTGTCCGATGGTCTCGGAATCTTCTGCCTTTACTCTACCCATTTCACGTTCGGCAAGGCGGTATAAAGAGACTGCCATTTCCCTGTCCGATGCAGATGCGGGAATGCTTATTTTGTATTTACGGGCTAGTTCTTCCGTACGGTTTACGAGAACCTGTCTTGATATCTTTCCATCAACATATGAATCCGCACAGGCAAGTATATCAAGGATTTCCCTGTCTCTTTTTTCCTCTTCCACAGGATCGGGGTACAGATTGTCTTTTACAAATATATCAACCCCGGCCAGCCAGGGAAGGTTATAATGCTCATTCAGATAATCGGGATCAAAGCATATCTTCTTATTATTTACGACCCTGGATAAAAACAGCCAGTGGTTTTCGTGTCTTTCAAAATCGTGGATATCATAATGTGAAGGCAATTCCATGTCGGCGACTTCACGAAATCTTACATAATCCTCACGTCTCATGCAGATGTCCAGATCATCGTCCCAGGGAATAAATCCGCCGTGTCTTACGGCACCAAGAAACGTTCCCCAGTCGGCATAATATGTTATTCCGTATTTTTCACATATTCTGTCGATCTCAGAGAGCACATCAAGAGTGGCAGCCCAGGCCTGCTTGACTGCCGTAGGAACATAGAACCCGTTCCTGATCTCATCCCTGAAAAAATCGGTCGAGTGATTCATTTCCTGCCCCTTTTAACACATTTTCTTAAGTTTAGCCTTTTTGAGAGAAGTTATCAAGAACGGCAAAACCCCTCTGCCGGTAATGGGCAGAGGGGTCAGTGACAGATGAGGTAATCGGGTTATGATGCAAGATCTCTTTTATCGTAATATACAAAAGCAAATACCGCACTTGCTACAGCCAGGGCTATTCCGAAAACGATCGCTTTGGCCGATATATCCGCATTCGAAAATATATCCGATGCATTTGAATATGAAAAGGGCCCGATAAACAGATAATCCCTGACATCCGGAACAACTCTTCCGATAATATCGAAGGCATAAAGCATAAGGGCCGTTCCGAGTGCAAGTCCGGTTTTGGTCTTTGAAAAGATCGAAGAAATAGCGAAGCAGATACTCGCAATCTCAAGGCCCATCAGACACTGCATCCCCATATATGTTATAAACTCTTTCACCGGGAGCTCCTCTCCGAGAGCAGCAAACCCGCATACATAAAGGAAGGCACAGATCAGCGTGAATAAAAGTATCATAACAGCTATGCAAAGAGCCTTGGCAGCGACGATCTTTTTTCTCGATACCGGAAAAGAAAACAGGAATTCCCCGGTGTGCAACTCCTCTTCTTTGGAAAGCATTCCCGCTCCTATAAGAGCTGCGAACATACTTCCTCCGAGTCCGTGCACCGCACCCACTTCCGTTGCAAAATATCCCTTTATGGTTGCAATACTCAAAGTGCTCATTCCGAATGCATCCGAAAAGCTTCCCATATTTGAAAATGCATCGGCCATTTCCTGCATTTCACCTTCCATATTTTTATATAGAAGAATACAGGCAAGTCCCATGCCTCCGACCGAAAGGCTCCAGATCAGAAGCGACTTAAGATTCATTTTTAATTCTTTCAGAAAAATCTTTTTCATGCTTCTTCCTCCGTTTCCTCGTAAAATTTCAAAAATTCGTCGTCATCAATATTCGGACTCTCCAGCATGGTAAGTCTTCCTTCACGCATTATCGCTGCGCTCCTGCAATACTTGTTTACTTCGGATAAAACGTGAGTTGAGAGAAGACACGTAGCTCCCTTATCGACATATTCCGTGATCAGCTCAAAGAAGCTTCTCTGCATCAAAGGATCAAGACCGCCCGTAGGCTCGTCGAATATGAACAATTTGGGTTTATGCTGCATCGCACAGACTATGCTGACTTTCTTCTTATTTCCGTATGAGAGTTCACGGATTTTTTTGTTTGTGTTTACTTTGAGTCTTTCACAAAGCTTTTCAGCCTCATCCCTGCAATCAATTCCCCTTATATCCGCAGCATAGGCGATCACTTCCGAAACCTTCATCGAATCATAAAACCACGCTTCCGAAGGCATATAGCCGATATTCGCCATTATCTTCTCGCGATCCTTTACACTATCCATTCCAAGTATCCGGATTTTTCCTGAATCAAATTTTAAAAATCCCATCATCGATCTGATGGTCGTGGATTTTCCCGCACCGTTCGGACCCAGGAATCCAAAGATATCTCCTTCTTTTACCTTAAGAGATACATCAATTACTCCTCTGTTTTTCCCGTAACTTTTGGTCAGATGTTCTATCTCTATTACATTAGCCATATGCATCCTCCTTCTCTTTGATCTACAAATATCAGAAATAAAAAACGGGAACAATATCTGTTCCCGTAAGATGCATATTTAAGCCGCTATCATTCACTTTTTATGTTCTGCCTGGAATAATTTCAGGTCTTCGTTAAGGGTTTTGTCATCGATCTTTCTCTTAACCCTGTATATCAGGAAAATGCAGACATACACCAAAAGAAGATATGCCGCAAATCCTATGGTCACATAAGTGTTTCCGTCGAACCACTTTGCGATCACAGCCACTGCAATATATAATGCAGTGCAGATAACCAATCCTGCAATCTCTCTGATACCGGGTTTCTCCGCTTCATCAAAGTTACCGAAGAGATATACCTGAATGTAGCATATGAGGTAACAAGTAATTATCATCTCTGCCATGTGAATAATACTTGCATCAAACACACCGCAGCAGATCCTGTACATACAGTAATAAAAAAGTATCGCAAAAAAATACAGACACGCTTTAAATTCAATACCTATTTCTCTGGTCAGATAAGTTTCCCAAGGTGAAAGCTTTTTATCGTTTTTCATCTTATCTGTCTCCTTTCAACAGTCTTCTGAATTCCGATGCATATCTTCTGGATATTATGATATGCTCGCCGCTTTCCATCGTTGCATCTATCCTGTTTGATGAAAGGCTTTTAAGCGCCGTTACTCTTCCGACATTAATGACCATTGATTTGCTGCATCTGAAAAAACTCTCATCATCCACAGCCGACACAAACGAATTCAGTGATCCTTCGATACGAAGTATCTTATCCGAAGTATAAGCAAAGACTTTATCATCCACGGATTCAAGATACAGGATATCGTCCGGAGAAAAGAATACCTCGCCCTCATCCGTCTTTCCCCTGAGCTTATTATCTTCTCCGTCTAAGATATCGATTATTCTGTTGATCCTGGGAGTAAGATCTTTATAGCGTATAACAACGCTTTCTTCTCCCTCTGTTATCTGTTTGATATCAATCTTCATTATTCAGGCACCGGATAAATCCCCTGGCACATCTACCCGCAGGATTGTTAAAATGTCCGCCTTCATTCCATTCAAGTTCGCATTCGATCCCTTCACTTTTCAGAAGATCATATTGCTTACGAATACAGTCGCCGACTCTCTGCATCATTTTATTTTTCGTTTTTTCTTCTTTTAATCCCAGACTTAAATATATCTTGGAAGAATTTGCTTTATGAGATGATGCATATTCAAGCCAGCCTTCAAACCACACTGACGGAGACACACCGCATATTGCATATAATGCATCGGTGTTATACATACTCCACAAGGCAAAGAGGCCCGCAAGCGAGTATCCTCCGAGGCACACCGGAATATCTTCCTGTAGCTTAAAACAGTTTCTTACTTCCGGTATCAGTTCATTTAATACATATTCAAGCGTCTTATCAGCACCGTCACCAAAAGCTTCATTTCCGAAAACAGGCGGTGCACACCACGGAGACAACTCATCATTCCAATCATCTATGTGAAAAGAAACCATTACAAAAGATCTTCCGGATCCCGAAGCAATCTTTTCAACTTCCTCATCAAGAAAATTTTCTTCATCACCGGATACAGGCTGAATGATCAGCATTTCGGGTGATTCGTTAAGATACGTTATTACCTTTTTATTCCCGATGTTAAATGTTTTCTTTTCCATCACAGAACATCACTTCAGCAACTTGTCACTTCCGTAAAGATTGAAATTTCCTATTCTCTCAAACGGAGTCAGTTTCTCATTCATCTCATCGATCAGCTTCTGCCACATATCACGGTCACCGACCTCTGCAGGATCTTTGATATACATATCCGCAGTAAGGACATTATCACGAACATATATCTTTGCGGCAGCTACGCTATCCCTTAATGCAAGAACCCTTTCTTCAATCTTCTTTGTTGAAACATTCTCTCCGTTTGATAATGTAATACGTGTATCCTTCCTGCCTCTGAGATATACTTTATTATTCTTTATGCAGCCGATATCGCCTGTAAGAAAATATCCATCCTTATCAAATGCTGCCTTGGTTGCTTCTTCATCATTCATATATCCGCAGAAAATGATATCTCCTTTTGCTGCCAGTTCACCGTATCCATCTTCATCCGGATCTATAACCTTCGCATCGATATCTTCGAATAATGTTCCGACACTTTCAACATCTTCTTCGCCGGGATAGTCAATGGAATAACCGGACGAAGTCTCGGATAGAGCATAGGCATTCATCATATAAATTCCGGCCTCTTTATATTCATTTCTCATTTCTGCTGAGAGCTTGGCACCGCCGCAAAACAGATACTTCATTTTTCCGCCGAATAAAGCCGCAAGCGGCACTCCCATGGTCTTGGATGCTTCTATAAACCTTGTAAATACAAGCGGTACTCCGCAAAAAATCGTAGGATGTATCTCCATCATCTCCTGTGCCATTTCCTTAACCGATCCGGCAAGAAATACTTCGTATCCGAACACAAGAGAATAGATAAAGTTATATATCGAACCGTATGTATGATTAAGAGGGAGGAAAAGATAACATTTGTCTTCGATCGAAACCTGTACTCTTCTCCCCAGTGATCTCCATCCTGAAAAAACATTTTTAATTGAAAGCATAACCGCTTTCGGGAACGTCGTGGTTCCGCTCGTAAAAACAACCTTTGCGGGAATTGTTTCTTCTCGGCCTTCAAGCGAAAACAGTTCTCCGAGAGAACACTTTCCTTCTTTTAGGCAGTTTTCAAAATCCTTCTGAACCGAAATGAATTTTATATCTGGAAATTCTTCTTTTAATCTATCAACAGTTTCTGTCTGTCTCTCATCATATATAATAGCTGAGAGTTCACACTTTTTTACCGAGTAGACAATGTTCTCATACGACCAGTCTTTGTTGAAGCCGACACTTATACCGACATAACAGATTATTGCAATATCAGAGATCATCCATTCGATGCTGTTTGGACCATAAATCCCGATGGCCTTCCCCGAATATCCGTTAGTGATCAAATAGGAAGCAAGATAATTTACATTTTCTATAAAGGAGGCAAAGGTGACCGGTTCAAATCCGGTCTCTTTTTTCTCATAAAGATAATTTCTCTCTCCCCATTTTGAATAATCGTCTTTCAAAAATTTCTCAAGTACGTTTTCCATTACACGCTCACCTTTCCTTTGATTGTTTAGTCCAGTGGTTGTTCCAGAAGAACATATTCGTAAATATCTGTTTTTTCCTCAGATGCATATTCCTGGGTAACTTTACCGTCCCTGGCAAGCGCTCCGATACTTGGAAGTCCGCTTTGCATCAGTTCCTTCATGATCGCATATACAAGAGCCTTTCCCAGACCTCTGTGTTTTTGATCGACACCCATGTAGAGCATTACATATTTATCCGGATGTTTTCTGGTCTTTAAAATTCCGGGAATATCCAAAAGTCCTGCATGGTATACTCTGTTTCCATAATCCGGAAGACTGATGTAAAAACCGACTGCCTTTCCTTCATAATAAGCCATCTTTGTCATGCTCATATTCATGATGGTCTTATATGATTTGAACATCTCACAGAAATCTTCCCTGGAAAGATTTTTGTATATCGGAAAATCACTGTAAAGCTCCGTTATGAGTGTATATACTTCATCAACCGCTTTTTCGTAATCTTCGATCTTGGGACTTTCTATCGTGTAACCCTGTGCAAGAAATTCTTTATATCTGTTTTCGAATTTCTCGTTCACATAGTCCTCGCCCACCGATCTGAATGCGCTTGATGTGTAATGTTCGCATACTTCATATCCGCTGTTTTTGAACAGTTCGAGATAGTAGTCCTTGTTATAGGGCTCTCCGGTATAAGGTGGAAGATCAAATTTATTTATCTTTAATCTGTACTTAAGCCAGAAGGATGCATCTACAGGACCTATGATAACTTTGCACTTTTTTTCTTTTGCTATCCTTCGTGCTTCTTCAAACAAAAAAACCGATACTTCTTTATCATCAATACATTCAAAGAAACCAAGATATGCCGTAGTATCTTCCGGATATGTTGTTATCGCAAATCTTGCAACCGTCTCCTCATCCTTCAACACCAGATATGCATCCAGATTAAAGTACTTGGATAACGGATGCATCCCTTTCAGAAGAGCTGCCATCTGAGAAGAACTTTCCATATTGTCATTTGCGGAATATAGTTTCTTCGGAAGATCAACAAATCTTTTGATATTCTTTTTTTCAATCCCTACTCTTACAAGTTCCATCAGGCTCTCCCTATGATCTCAATGCGTCCGGTTCCTCCGTCCATCCGGATCATGTCCCCGGTTTTGACGGTATCCGTAAGTTTATCCACACCGACAACGGAAGGAATATTAAGTTCCCTGGATATGATCGCAGTGTGTGACAGAAGCGATCCTTTTTCCGATATAACTCCTTTTGCCGTAGCAAGCAGAAATACCCATCCCGGGTCGGTCATCTTAGTGACAAGTATCTTATCTTTAACATCATGTGCATCTCCGGGACAGGAGATCACAAGTGCTTCTCCTTCTGCGATGCTTCCGGAACAGGGAACACCCTGCAAAACATTTTCCGTATTTTTCTTTTTATGCGAATTGACACTCGAATGTCTCTTGTCGAATTCGCTTTCTTCAAAAATCAGTCTTGTATAAGGAGGAAGCATTTCATACAGAGAATAAGCATCCTTCCTCTCGGCAATTATTGATTTCATATCAGCCGGTTTATCTGCAAGAGCGAATGCTTCATCCACTGTCAGATAATATATATCATCCGCATTATCTATCAGTCCTGTCTGTGCAAATCTTGATCCCATGGTATCAAAGATAAGTCTTACGATGCCATAGATCCTGCTTCGGTTGAGTCTTGATTTTTCTCTTCCCGCGATTCCTCTTGCACATCTTTTTCCGAGGAAGCGTGTGATCGGATCGGATTTGATCCGTACAGTTTCACTCTTACCGATATCTTCATACAGCTTTTTAAGTCTTGCAGGATCTTTTCTGTATTCTTCGATCCTTTCATCCAGAAGTGAAGGCGTCGATCTGAATGTTCTTCTTTCCAGTTTCAACTCTTCGAGATTTCTGTCGCCGTAGAGCTTTATATACTCAGCCTTGCTCTTTTCAAATTCTTCTTCTGACAGCTCGTCCTTTTTATATGCAAGCGTTATGAGTGCTTTTACCGGCTTCATACTTTCTATGTCGGTAATGCCTGAGATATATCTGTTGATAAACGCATCATCCTGTCGCGACTTTTTACGTAATCTGTTCTTAACAAGTCCGGTATAGATGAATGCATACATATCATTAAGAAGTGTTACATCCCAGATACTTAAAAGCTTTTCTTTTACTTCATCATAAAGTCCGATCAGCTCTTTCAGATCCATATCAGGATCATAGCTTTCGTAGAAATGATCGTTTACTTTTACGAATTCCTTTTCAAGACTCTTCATATGTCTCGGTACGGAGACAAGTTCAGTAAATGAATTCACATAGGTCATGAAACGAACAAAAGGATTCAGCTGAACATCTTTGTCACTGACCGCTTTGTTTTTTACGCCGAGCATTTCCTGCCATACAGGAATGATCTTCTTATTAAACGGAAGAAATTTCAGCACTGTGTACCAGTTACTGATCTTGTAATACATTCTTCCGTTTGCATTACCGACCATGTTGTTGAAAACATTGGCGTGCTTGTTTAATTCTTTATCATTCTTAAGAACCCTGCGACTTACTCCTCTGAATACGCCGCTATAAACCATATGTACAAAAGAAACCGTAAGAGGAAGTGAAAGTCCCGGATAACTTTCCACGATATTGCTGTTATCGAGGATAAGCGGATTATCTGCTTTTATTGTAGTGATAGGTCTTGCCTGAAGTATGAAAAGCTTGCCTTCCGAAAATGCAAACTCGATATCAAGATACTCTCCGAGAAGTTCTTTTATCTTCGAAGAAACATCTATCAGTTCATCGATCTCATCGGAAGTAAGAAGGTCTTCTTTGCCTTCGTAATAATACAATTTATCGGTCAGGTGATAATAATATGTGGTCGTATCCGATGAGCCCGAAACAACGCCCTCACCGAGTCCTCTTGCACATGCTATGACGGATTCGTTAAGAAGTCCCTGAGGATTAGCGGTAAACAATACCCCCGCCCTGTCCGCATCGACCATATCCTGAACGATGACACACATTTTGAGTTCATCCGGTTTAATACCGCGGTTACTCATATAAGCGATAACGCTTTCGGCGTTTACGGAATTTCTGCATTCACGGATCTTATCGACTATCTCTTCAGGTTTTACATTAAGATATGTCGCAAATTGTCCCGCAAAACTCTGATCCGCACCGTCTTCGAGATTACAGCAGCTGCGCACCGCAACATTACGGGTATATGAATCAAATTTCTTATCATCGAATTCTTCACCGAATTCGATTATCTCGAAAGCAGGAATGTTAAGTCCCGCGTCTTTAAGCTTTATGAGATTGTCAGCTTTACTTCCGTACATCCTAGATCCTTCCGAAAATCAGGAAAGCCACTATGGTAAGCAGCATTGTCGACTCCTGGAGATAAGTATATCTTTCTACTTTATCTACGATCACAAATCTCTCGGGATCCTTCATATACTGAATGAACTTCCAGGTCATCCATGATACAAGAAGGAAAAGTACAACTATAGAAATCTTATTCAATCTGAATACAAGAATGAAATTAGTAATGATATCAACGATGGTAAGTATCATTACAAATCTTGTAGCCTTCTTATATCCGAACAACTTGGAATAAGTTGTGTAATCGTTCTCGTCTTTCGGAGCTCTTATCTTACGTGATACTTCCCAGATAAGTGCGGGGAAATAAAGAGTCCATAATGTCATGCAGGTCGTCAAGGTAACCGCACGAAGATCATACTTAATTACGGTGAATGAAATAATGTAGAGATTTACAAACATCTGAACGGGATTGTGCGTCACGAGGGCAAGAGGAAGCGAAGGCTGTATTTTGGCCTTCTGGAAGAACCACTTACTCATCAGATATCCGTAGAAATACAGGATACAGAAAAAGAGAATATTGTTCATAAAGAGAACATTTAACACCACTGCGATTGCTTCAACGATGACGCAGACGATAACAACATCCTTTTTGTATACGTCACCCCTTGCAAGAGGTCTGTCGGGAAACAATACCTTGTCGGTTTCAAAATCCTTCAGGTCATCCGCAATTCTCAGCCAGAGCAAAAATGCAAATACGGTATATGCTCCGACAAATTCCTGAACACCGATATTGAATTTGGTGACACCTTCATTAAGAAGAATAATGAAATGAATCTCCAGGAAAACGATCAGTCCGAGTATAAGTCTGGGTATAAGAGGATACCTTTCCTTCATATATATATGTATTCTTTTTAACATACGGTTCCGACTCCTTCTCCGAATAAAACTTTTGTCTCGGTATTATCATGACTTTGCTTTACTATATCGTCATCGATCTTTACCGTGTCTTTCTTAAAGAGCTGAACGATTGTCGATCCTCCGGGTTCGAAAAATCCTTTTTCATCTCCCTTTTTGAAATCATTAACAAGTATGTTGACAATCTTCCCTACAAGAAGTGCACCGACTTCTATATGTATCACATCACCGAAATGTTTTGTGGACAATACACTTACGATGCGATAATTTTCTTTATATATCTTATATTCTTTCGATAATGGACTGACGGTATGTAACCTTCCTTTGATCACTCGCGTCTCTTTTAAAGATCCGTCATCTATATAACAATATCTGTGATAATCATCCATGCACAGACGATATACCAGACACTTTCCTCCGGAATATTCATCAAGGTTTGGAATACCGGGAGCAATTTCCTCAACAGAATATGTTCTTCCTTTGATATTCATCCTGAGTCCGTCTTCTATGTCATAGACAAGGAGTTTGGCATCTGCCGGTGAGATCAGTCTGTTTTCGTCGGGATCTATTAACCTGGCGCCTTCACGCAGCTTCCTTGTAAAGAAGTCATTAAACGATCTGTACTCCCTGTCCTCAAAATCATCGATCTTAATCTTATTCGATTCGATGAATTCCGGAATCTTCTTCCTGCTTCCTCTTCCCGAATTGATCCTGCCATACAGGCGTGAGACCAAAGGCGATACTACAATCCTCAATAGCAGTCTTCCAAAGAAATTTCCATATAGGAACTTCAGTGCTCCCTGTCCGTACTGGGATATCTCTTCATACTCTTTTGTTTTCCTATCGTATATTCTCATAAAGTAATGATGTACAATGCAATAACCGCTATTGCAAGAATCCCGAAGAATGCATATGCAAGTCCTTTGGGTTTTGCAATCTTTACCTTTATCACTTCAAGAACGGTAACCACCACCATTGAGATCGTATATACGACCACAAATGCATTTGAGGGCAGTATAAATACGGTAAGGTACATTAAGGAAAAAACAAGTGCGGCATAAGTAATCGGAAGTCCGATGTAATATTTTACGGGTCCGTCTCCGTCTGCTGTAACAACATTAAAATATCCGAGTCTTGCAATGCCTGCGATCGCATATAGTATGTATACGATCAGATGAATGGGAGACACAAATCCGATATTCATAAATATGGTTATCGGAAATGCAATGAAGCTTATCACATCAACAAGTGAATCAAGTTCTATTCCGAACCTCTTTTCATCTTCCGTTCTCTTGAACTTTCTCGCGACCATACCATCAAACAGATCACATATTCCGCAAAGTACAAGACAGATGAATGCAAAATTGATCATCTGCTTTACCGCAAGAAACATTCCAATTACTGCAAAACCCATTCCGATATATGTAAGGATTACAGAAGGATTCCAAAATCCTACGATCTTTTTCATAACAGTTCTCCGATCACTTAACTATCGTTACGGTTCCCGTTGTTCCGTCTATGGTAACGGTCTGTCCGTCACGGATCTTCTGCATTGCATCTTTACAGCATACGATCGCAGGTATTCCGTACTCTCTCGATACGATCGCAGCATGGCAAAGTATTCCGCCATACTCGGTTACGATACCTGAAAGTATTGCAAACTTCGGAGTCCATCCCGTATCTGTAAATCTGGTCACAAGGATATCACCCTGCTGAAGTCTGTCTATCTGTGAAAAATCTTCTATTACTCTTGCGATTCCGGTAACACTTCCGTTATTTGCTCCGAGACCTTTTATGGATGAATCTTTAACCTTAGCATCATCTCTATGCTTGGAGAATACTGTTCCGATCTCGTTATCGCTTATATAATTTCTGTAGCAATCGTAGTAATACTTATTTCTGATTATGATGTTTCTAAGATCTTCCGCTGACTTTTTACCGTCAATATAATCCCAAAGATCTCCGACTTTCAAAAACCATACATCTTCGTACTTTTCCAGAACACCTTGTCCGGTCAGATATTTTGCATACTCCATCGTATAAACTCTGAGCATGTAATAGAATCTTGTGGAAACATCCCTGAACTCTTCTCTCCACCAAAGCATCTTTCTCATACCGGATACTTTCTTCTCTACTTTACGGAAAGTACGATCCGATACTTTCTTTCTCACCTTCTCCAAAACTTCCGAATACATCCTGTGTCCGTTTTCTTTATCTTCAAGAGGTGAATATGAATCTTCGAGCACCACCATATCCTTTACCATTGCGATGATGGTTTCGGGCTCTTCATAATAACAGGGATATGTGATATCAAGTTCCTTGTCAGAATGATATCCGTATTTGTCTATGATCTCTTTTACCGCAGGAATGCAATTGTCTGCGGAAGAAAGCGAACCGGCGATATCCTTTGCACTCTTATCCTTCCAATAAGAGAATGCCTTTTCATCTTTACGAATAAGTCTTGTCGTATCCCACATCTCATAGAAAGGAAGAAGATGGGAAATATTATCTATATTTCCGAGAAGCGACAGATATTCACTTTCGGAAACATACTTAAGCAAACTGTCCTTATAAAGGGACTGATGTATCGTGTTGATAAAGATCTGCCAGAAATATGTAGTCTCACTTCTAAGATATGTTTTCTTTGTGATCTTTACAAATTCCTTTTCGATATCGGGAATCTTTTTATTATCGTAGTTATCTTTATACTGATAATACTGCTCGAGTAATTCGTCCTTATATCTCTGATTGTTTTCCCTGCGGCTCTTAAGGATCTGACTCTGCTTAATAACAATGCGGATCATTCTGGAAACACTTGAAGGGGTGACCTTTGTAGTCTGTCCGTCACCTTCATAATCGCCGATGATTCCGTATTCGCTGTCGAATTCTCTTTCCTTATATCCGATGACCTGACTCATCGCTTTCTTAACTGCGGACATATTCCAATAAGGGCGTCCGTAGAACATCTCACCGAGCTTCCCCGGAAGTTCTTCATCTTTAAGAATCTGAGATCTTACGATAAATGAACGGAGCGAAAACTCCCATATATATTCATATAAACTCCACATATAAGGAGTACATACGGTCGCGGATACTCCGCCGTCTTTGAAGTCTGCGGTAGTCCACATATCAACTATTCCGTTGTATCCGATCTTTGTGATCCTTCTTGCCTGAAGTATGTAAAGCTTCTCATCGGCAATTGCAAATTCTATATCACAGGGATATCCGAAGAAATGCTGAATGTCCGAGAAGACCCCGGCATATTTTTCTACGGCATCTTCACTGAGGAATTTATTATTCTTTTCTCTTCTTACTTCTTTTTTATCGTACCAGTTATAGAAATACTGCTCGGGCGCAGTCTTTCCGCTTACAATGTTTTCTCCGAGTCCTTCGGATACTTCGATCAGCATTTCTTTATCGAAGCCGTTAACCGGATCGATGGTAAAACATATTCCGCTCAAAGAAGCATCGACCATCTCCTGGACAACAACCGACATCTTCATTGCAGTTGCATCAATACCGTTATTAACGACGTACTGAAGAAGTACTTCTCCAAACATCGATCTGTAACAATCAATTATTCCTTTGCTGATATCTTCCTTTTTTACATTAAGGAAAGTATCGTACTGTCCCGCAAAAGAATACTCTTCAAGGTCCTCCATATTTCCGCTGCTTCTTACTGCATAGAGACAATCCGCAGATGCAAGCTTATCTATCTGTGAAGAAATATCGGAAGGGATCTTTACCTTATCAAACAATGCATTTATCTCTTCGGAGATCTGCTTAACATTGTCCTTGTTTAACTTCGCAAGAGCGCTGCTTACTGCATCACTTATTGAGTTAGCCGCAATGACCTCATCATAAATATCCGTATCAAGGATAAATCCTCCGGGAACGTTAAATCCCTCTTTCTTCATCTGAAGAAGGAATTTACCTTTGTTTCCGAGCTTGTCTTCTCTTTTTTCATCAAGTGCAAGTTTTACAATCATGTCTTTCTCCGAATCTTAAAATGGATTTTTTCTGAGTTTACATACAAACAACAGCATGTTCATGATGATGTGTGTGAACGCACCTACCAGAACATAGAGGAGATACAATCCGATACCCAGATCATAGAATAACCATACGACAAGAGCACATCCGAATATCGAATCCGCCTGATCGAGGAAAATAAAAAACACTTTCCATCCTCCCGATGTCGTCTTTCCGGGTGTTATATCCAATCTTCTCTTAAGAAAGCTGTTGGGTAATTCAAAGAGTGCATATCCGAGCCCGAGGAGAAACCCCGTCATTATATTGAATAGAACTGTATTTTCATGATATGCATAGAAAAAATTTAGATGCTCGATCCCTGATGCGTGGCAAACCATGCCCCAGATCACCGTTGAGACCGTACCAAAGATCAGATATCCGATAAAACCTTTCCAGGTTTTGTTATCACCGAATATCCTCTTTCCGTCACAGAAATTCTTACCCATATCCATGGGCTTCATTGCAGCCTTCATCAATTTGGTCTTACACCAGACCATGACCAATACGCCGGCAATGATGGCAGGAAGCAAAGTGACATACATCTTCACTATCGTCTCCGCCAAAAACTTTAAACTGTTCATTTCGTTCTTCTCCGGGTAGGACTACAGTAAAAGGCGTATGCTTCGCCTACCGAAACATACGCCTCTATTTTACCATATTTACGTATTTTTAGCTTAAAACTTGTACTGCATGAAATTACCGTTTTTGACAAACCCGAAATCGGTATATAACAGGACTCCCATATCCGACGCGGTTATCTGAACAACGCCGCAGCCATAGTTTTTCGCCTCTTCAACAACTCTGGATAAAAGTTCCTTTGCAATGCCTTTTCTACGATAATCCGGGTCGGTGAACATGCTTGATAAAAGACCGATCTTTCCACTGGGACAACTGAAATAAGGAGGTTTTTCCACAAAGGACATACCGCTTGTCCCCACTATTTTATCCCCGTCCATTGCAAGCCATGATACGAATGTCCCGTCACTCATGTGTCTGTTGTAATAATCTTTGAGATGAGGGATAAGATCGATATCCTCTGTAGCACCTTCCTCACGGAGCTGCTTAATTCGCATGCTTATGAAGACATCGAGTTCATCGTTTGAGAGTTTCTTGTAACTTATTGCCATATCATCACCTCCGATAAAATAGTTTTTCCCATTCTACTCCATCGATGTAAATATATCCACAACTTTATGGCAATTCGGGAAATTCTCCTTCAGGTAATTCTCCGCCCGGGAAATCACCTCCAGACATTTCTCTCTTCGGTCTGTTTTCATCGCGCCCGCTTTCTCCGTGCCTATCTCCGCCGGGCCCGAATCCTCCTTCATCGCCTCCGCCCATATTCATGGTGCCCATGACTGAAAGATCTATACCTGATGCATCAATGAGATTGGATGAATCTTCATTCCGGCCGGAATCGGTAGAAGGAATGCTTCCGTCAAGCTGACCCTTTACACTCTCGGCACGAAGGTAAATCACTTCTTTCAATAGATCTGCTGCTTCAATATATTCATCATATTCATAGAATGCTGTGGGATCTGCCTCAACAAGGGAATCTATCTGACTTCTGATCCCTGTATATACTTCATCGAATCTTCCGCCGTATACATACTCTTCAACAAGCATGTTCAGATATTCATGGTACTTTTCAAGATACTCTTCATTTTCAAGCAGCGCATCGAAAAACTCTGTCGATGAAAATGGAGTATCTATCGCATCATTAATGGTACTTGTCGCATCATCCCCGCCGTTTCCCATTCCTCCGAAACTTAAATTGTAATCCCAGGGAATGATATTGAGCTGTCCGTTATACTCATAGAGATAATAATTATGTGCCATGCTTCCGGACAGAGAATCCATATTTACCACGAAGGTATGCACGGCCATATATTTTAGAACATTATCTATATCAAGATATTCCTCAAGATCCGTTCCTTCGCTTATATTCTTGAGAGCCTTGATCACTCTCTTGTGATCCTTATCTCCGGAATCGGTGATCGCGCCATCCCAGATTGTCTGATAGCTATCGAGCTCATCATCCGAGTAATTTAAATTTGCACCACCGCTTCCGAATGAAAAACCTCCCGGTTCTGAAGGATCGAAATCTCCCATATCCTGCATATTATCCGGATAGAATCCTTCCATATCGGGCATATCACCGAAGTCGAAATCACCGCCGGGAAAACCTCCGAAGGAGCCCTTATCATCATCTCCTCCACCCATTTCCATACTTTCGGGTTTATAGAGTTCTCCGTCCCGGGTTCCGTAATTGCGGAGCATAAAGCTCTGTTCGACTCCTTCAAGCGCAAGATACACACCACAATATTCTCCGTTTACGGATACGCTTGCGTAATTGTAAAGTGAAGCATCCGCACCCAGATATTGATACATATCGTATACGATGGCTTCCTTCATATTTGTCGCATCGGCGTAATTGTTGTTAAGGATGAGTTTGTCGAGACCAAAACACGTCTGTCCGGAACTGAAATGATCAAACTCGAGTTTGAGGCTGTATCTGTCCGTTTCCGGATCCATCGCTATCGATGACAGACTGGTATTTCCCTTGGGACGAATAGCAACGTTTTCAAAGGTCACTCCGTTAACCACAACATCACATACATAGTATTCTTCGGATATTGCATTAGAGAGCATCTCCTCCCATTCGTCTTCGTCCATCAAAATATCGATGCTTATGATCTCATCGGTATTAAAGAGTTCTTCTTCATATTCCATACTGACGGCCTTGCCGCCCATTGCTTCGCTCAGCTCATCTGACCATACCATCGCTGCAAAACAGGCAAGGACGGCAATCGCCATCAGTATTGCTATTATTTTTCCAATATGTTTATTTACTACCATAAGTGTCCTCCGTCAGGGCATATACTCTCCGTTGAAAGCCACAAGAGTCGCTCCCGATACACCGTTTATCTCGTTAACTCTGTTTACGAAAGAAGTTGCATTATCCTTAACCCTTATCTCAGCAGTAAGTTCGATTCCGGATGCATTAACGGTCTTAGACTTTACGATATATTTTGCAACCGACTTATCGATGATATTAAGCGCACTTTCTTCAGACTTCTCATCGTTGCAATTAACGATAAGAATATAAGGAGTGTCATGAAACTTCTTATTTGCAAATACGTAGAGGATAACTCCGATGATAAGAGATCCGATAACCGCAAGAGGAATCATTCCCGCACCGATCACGATACCTGCTGCAAGTGCCCAAAATAAAAATACGATCTCCATGGGCTCTTTGATAGCAGCTCTGAATCTGACGATGGATAGTGCACCGACCATACCCAGTGACAATACTACATTCGAAGTGACTGCCATTATTACCAGCGTGGTTACAAGAGCCAATCCCACAAGACTCATCGCAAATCCGGTCGAATACATTACACCGTTGAAAGTCTTCTTATAGATTACAAATATGAAAAGACCGATAACCAGTGCAAAAAGAAGACCGATAAGTGTATCAACCGGTGAAAACTCCGTTACGCTCTCAAGAAAACTTGATTTAAAAATATCGCTGAATGTCATTATTTATTCCTCCAAATTTTAATCTGTATCAACCGAATCTCCGGCAAGCTCCGTATTTCGAAAAACTTTCCTGTCTGACTTCTTTTAACTGGATCATGTCCTGAATGATGCCGGGTAAAAATGCATCATACTTTACTTCCAGTAACATATCCTCGGGAGAATCAGTAGCACTTATGTCGCTGACTTCTTTTGTAAGGAAATCCCGGGAATAAAGGCTTGTTCTTATCTGTGAATCAAAAGTGATCCTCACATTACCTGCCGTATATACGTACGGCTCTCTTACATAAGATACAAGGACTCTGGGCTTAAGCCTTTGGTATTTCATCTTTGCGTACAGTTCCCTGACCAGATCACTTTGATGCTCTATCATAAAATCCGTATCACCGTCTAAGATCTTCCTGCACTCCTCTTCGGTGATCGTCGCATCATATTTCAAACACAGGCATCCGATCTTCATTTTTTTCTCAAGAGTGATAAATGAGAAATCATCATTGTAGTATCTGATCCTGAACTTTTCCCTCTTTGCGACACCTGCTACTTTTTCTTTAAGTGCCTTATCATCGATGTTGTCAAAATAGATACTTCTGATCCTGTATTTGCCGTCGCCTCCCGTGTGTGGATCCGGCTTCATTATCTTATTTATCCTGTTACGTATCGTCAGATAATCCGTATATGATATCGAGTATTTAAGCTCGTGTCTGTAAGGTTTGTTATCTTCCATAAAGGCTCCTTTCATTTTGATAGTCATATCTTAAAACCCCAACCTGAAATGAACCTGAAATGCTCAAAAAAAAAATAAATGACCGGCGGGGACGGTTCTTCCGGGCGTTGAATCACTGCCCGGGAGAACCGTCCCCGCCGGTCTTACATATAAAATATCTTACAGTTTTACTTTAATTGTCATTGATTTACCGCTGGGACAAACGGCAACGATCTCACCCCCGTGAGCCTCGGCGACCGCTTTGGCTATCGCAAGTCCCACACCGTATCCTCCGGTCTGTGTGCTTCTTGAGGAATCGGGTCTGTAGAATCTGTCGAAAAGTCTTGTAACATCCGGAATTACTTTAAGATCACATGTATTGAATACGTCTATGCGGTTTTTCCCGCCTTTTTTATATACACTGAGCCTTATTTCACCTTCCGGATTCGAATACTTGATCGAATTATCCAGAAGGACCGACAGCATCTGCTGGATAGCTGTCTTTTCACCGTTCATAACAATATCATCTTCGATATCGATCTTAAATTCTTTCCCGGCACCTTTCGCCTGAGGCTTATAAACTTCGGCGATTTCCCAGGCGGCATTACTGAGTGAGAACTCTTCTTTATTCGGAAGAGGCATTTCCTCATCCATTTTGGAGAGGGTAACCAGTTCGCTTACGAGTTTCGATAGTCTTTGTGTCTGGAATCTGATATTCTCGGTCCACTCGTCCTCACCGTGTTCCATAGTCAGAACATCCATGCTTGTGGAAATGGAAGTAAGCGGAGTTTTCAGTTCGTGGCTTGCATCCGTAATAAATTGCTTTTGACGTTCGATATTTTTGGCAATGGGTCTGATCGCTCTCTTTGAGAAAATGGCAACCAGGATAAATACGATCACCAGACTTATTCCCGATACCGCAAGAGTCATAAACAGGAGATTTCTCATCGAATCCTGTTCTTTTTTCGTATTCAGGAAAACAACAACTCCCGATCCGTCTTTTATCTCGCATGCATACCGGTAATCACCCACATAGCCCCTGGCATATTTTTTCTCATATATTTTCCGGGCCATGTCCACGGCATCTTCACCGTCAACCGATGCGATATAATCTATCGATACATAATCCGTACTTCCGTCGGGTGCAAACTTTACGATAAAAAATCGTGTCATGTAGTTTGACTCAAGATCCGGCAGTCCCATGAATGGAGGTATTTCTTCCCCCGGTGCCTGACCCTGCGGCGGCATGCCCTGAGGCGGAGTATCAAGATTCATGCCTTCCATTTCCGGACGAACCGTATTTTCTTCAAAAGAAAGAATTACATCGAGAGTTCTATCCGCATTCCCCGTTACAACATTATAGTTTACGATGTTTACCGAAACACCGATAAGCATTATCACGGCAAAAAACGAAAGCATCGCAGCGACGATCACACGCTGCCTCATTTTCTTCAGCATGTTGTCACCTCCAGGGAATAACCCGCTCCTCGTATGGTCTTAATCTCAACATCGGCATCAATTGAGCGAAGCTTTTTTCTTACATATCCGATCGTGGTCCATACGACATCTATTTCCGAATCGGTATCAAGTCCCCATACTTTTTCCATCAAATGATCCGTGGAAAAAACAAAACCGGGATGCGTCACAAAAAGTTCCATGAGCTGGTACTCTTTATTCGTAAGTCCTACTGATTTTTTTCCTGCTCTCATCTCATAACGATTTCCGTCAAGCGTAAGATTACCCGCTTCTTTAACCGTGTCGTTATAATTCTCGCTTCTTCTTCCGAGAGCCTTTACTCTTGCGATAAGTTCTCCCGTAGCAAACGGTTTCGGAAGATAATCATCCGCTCCCGCTTCAAGCCCCGCGATACGGTCTTCTATCTCTGCCTTTGCAGTAAGCATAAGAACCGGAGTCTTTATCGAATTCTTTCGCATATTGATAAGAACATCAAGACCGCTCATGCCGGGCATCATTATATCCAGCACGACAACATCATAATTTGTTCCCGATACATAATCCCACGCATCGGTTCCCGTATGAACAATGTCCACCGAGTATTTTGCTTTTTCCAAAAGAAGCTTTAGTGCTTTTGCTGTAGCTACTTCATCCTCTGCGATCAGTATTCTCACTTATCATTCCTCATAAAGTCATGATAACCATAAGACCTGTACACCATCATTTTATCACATCGCACCAAAATAAAAATACCGGCAGACATTTGCTCATGTCCGCCGGTATATATGAAGAGAATGTTTATTTACTGCATCTTCTGAAAAGAGAACCGTAGGTATAGGTTACCTCTCCGTCTTCCTTGATAATGTCATCAAAATACTTTAAGATCTTCGTACTGTTTTCACTGATGTACTTCTGCTGTCCGTCATACATCTGAAGCATTCTCTGAAGGATCTCTTCCGCATCTGTATAGTGCCAGGTATTTTCAACGAAAATGCAATCCACCTTCTTGAAATACTTTCTCAGCATTTCATCGCACGCATCCTGCTCAGCCTGCTGTTCATTGATACGTTCATCAATAAACGAAGCTTTCAGGCCGGCATTTTTAAGCGCATCCTTGAAGAAGTAATGCCATCCGTTTACCGCTTCCGCGTTAAAAGAAAACACACCGCCCTTTGCAAGAACCTTGCTTGCTCTCTTTACAAACTCTTCGGTATCTTTAAGTTCATAGTTTATGTAGTGAGCGATGATAAGATCGTAATCCTTATTCTTCGAGATCTTCTTCCATGAACTTTCTTTCTCAAGATCGTCGAAATCAAGAGATATCTCTACACCCTTCGGAAGTTTCTTTTTATTCTCGGACAGATATTTTTCAAAATCATCCGCCCAGCTTCCGTGAACGTCCACGCCATAAATCTTAACGTCTTTTGGAATTGACTTCAGATTGTTTCTCCAAAGCTTTGCATATCCGCATCCGAGATCGAGTATCTTCTGACCGGATGTAATTGGAAGAGATTTGAATATCTTTACATACCAATCCTCTTCCTGAGCAGTATGTCTGAGGGCATCCCAGTGACGTTCATCCGCACCCTGATCGAGACTGATATTCTGAACCATCTCCGCAACATCATCCCAGTCAAGTGAACCGGATTTTCTGTCGAGCGTTCTGTTTATCGCACTGATGACTTTCTCAATACGATACTTTTTATCTTCCATGTTCTTAAGCTGGATCAGAAGAGCTTCTTCCACATCCGCAGCTTCACCCATGGCCAGATTGTCTCTGATCTCTTCAAGAGAAAAACCGATCTGCTTAAGTGCAACGATCTTCTCGAGAACCTGAAGAGCAGCTTTGTCATACAGACGATAATTTCCTTCGGAATAATCCGATGGCTTCAGTAATCCTTTTTCGTCATAAAGACGAACCGCCTTCTGAGATACGCCTGCCTTTTTTGCAATTTCCCCCGATGTCATTTTCTTATCCATATGGGAACCTCCTTTTCTATAATATCACCTTAAAGTGTTCCCTTGGGGGAGAGTCAACATATATTTTAAAATTATTTTCCGAGTATTTCAGCTGCTTCTTTCATCAGATCTATAATGGGTAAATGCTGGGGACATACTCTTTCACACTGACCGCATCCGACGCAATCCGATGCCTTGCCGGATCTTTGTATTAAGCCGGAATAGAAATTCTTGGATCTCCAGTCATCGGGATAACGACGAAGTGTATTGATGGTTCTGAATACATCGGGAATACTTATCTTCATCGGGCATCCGTCGCAGCAATACTTACATGCGGTACATCCGATCTGAGGTATTCTGAGTATCTCATCCGTAACCTGATTTACGATAGCAAACTCTTCCTCGGATAAAGGTTCGAAATTACTGAACGTTCCGATATTATCATTCATCTGATCTTCGTTAGACATTCCCGAAAGAATGGTCATTACTCCGGGAAGCGATCCGACAAAGCGCAGTGCCCATGAAGCAACTGATTTTTCCGGTCTCTTGTCTTTAAAGATCTTCTCTATTTCGGGAGCCATGCTTGCAAGCGCGCCTCCGCGAACGGGCTCCATTACGATAATGGGAATATTTCTCTCGTGCAGGATATCATACAGTTCCTGGGATCTTACAACGGGATTTGTTCTGTCGAGATAGTTAAGCTGGATCTGAACAAATTCTACTTCGGGATGTTTATCGAGTATCTCGGTAAGAAGCTCGGGACTTCCGTGGAATGAAAAACCGAAATGTCTGATCTTGCCTTCCGCTTTCTTTTTCATTCCCCATTCGAAACAATCATACTTTACATATACATCGTAATTGTTTCCTTCTTCGATCGAATGAAGAAGATAGAAATCAAAATAATCAACTCCGAGTCTTTCCAGCTGCTCGCTGAAAATCCTTTCGATATCTTCTTCCTTCTTGATCTCCCATGCGGGAAGTTTGGTTGCAACCATGAAGTCTTCTCTGGGATAACGCTTTACCAGAGCTTCACGTGCGGCAACTTCCGACTTTCCGCCGTGATATACATAAGCCGTATCAAAATAATTCATTCCGGCAGCCATGTACTTATCAACCATTTTGCATACATGCTCATGATCGATCACACCGTCTTTTTCGGGAAGTCTCATAAGACCGAAACCAAGCTTGGGCATTTTGTTCAGATCAATACTCATACCAATCCTCCTATACGATATTGATGGTACCCTTTGCGTTAGGATCATCCATGATGATCTCCTCAACTGCAGGAACGTTGATGGTTCCCGATGCAGGATTCTTAATGCTTATAACGGGAGTAGTGATATCCGCTTCAACTTCCGATTTTTCGAAAGCCAGATCCGCATCAAGCATTTTGCAGTTTATCAGTTTCAAACCTTTGCAATAGCAAAGAGGCTGGGTTCCGCTTATGGTACAGTTTTCAAAAGTAACATTCTCGCAGTACCACGCAAGATACTCACCGGCAACAATCGAATTTCTGACCACGACATTCTTCGCATGCCAGAATGCATCCTTGGTCTTGAAATTACAGTTCTCAAATACTGAATCCGTTATATATTGGAAGGAATACTTTCCGTTCAGAGTAACATTCTCAAATTTGAGATTATTCGAACGCATCATGAAGTACTCGCCTTCAGCAGTGGTATCCTTCATCTCGATCCCGTTAACCGACCATCCGAATTCGGGAGAAATGATATCGCAATCATTTATCCTTATATCCGAGCACTCCCTGAGTGCCTTGATACCGTGCATCTTTGTTCCGGTGATGGTCGCATTGTTCGTATACCAAAGCGCAGCCCTGCACTTGTCGGTCATCTCGCTGTCTTTGATCGTCAGGTTATCATCATGCCAGAAGGGATAACGAAGATTGAAGTACGTTCCGGAAACTTCAATGTTTTTTCCTTCCTTAAATGCACTTTCCCCATCTGCGGGACCGTCGAATCTGCAATCTTCGACCACGATCCCGTCCTGACCGTACAGCGCTCTTTCTTCATCAAATGTCTGTCCGCTTATGATCATATATTTCCTCTTTAAATCATCATCTTATAGATCTTTGCGCACTCTTCTTCGTTAAGGGTGATAAATCCGGAGATGGTTCCCTTTCTTCCGTCACCGTTGCAGAGAACATCAACCAGCTTGGGGATATCCTCTTCCTTGGCACCGAGTTCTTCGAAGTTCTTGGGCATTCCGATAGAGATAAGGAAGTTTCTGAACGCCTCGATACCTGCCTTTGCGGTTACTTCGGGATGAGCAAAATCCATCTGGCATCCCCATACCCTTACCGCAACCTGCGCAAATCTCATTACATTGTGGCTCATTTCATAAGTAAATACTGCGGGCATGGTAACCGCAAGTCCGGCACCGTGCGCACAGTCATAAAGAGCAGAGAGCTCGTGCTCGATGGTGTGGCTGAGCCAGTCCTGACTTCTTCCTACACCTACGGCATTGGTGTGAGCCATGGTTCCTGCCCACATGATGTTTGCTCTTGCTTCATAGTTGTTGGGATCGGCAATTACTCTGGGTCCTTCGTGAACCATGGTAAGGAGAAGGGCTTCGATGAGTCTGTCGGTTACCTCAACCTCTTCGGAATTGGTCAGATATCTCTCATAGAGATGAGCCATGATATCGGTAATTCCCGCTGCTGTCTGGAATGCGGGAAGTGTCTGGGTAAGAGCGGGATTAAGGATACTGAACTTAGGTCTGATGGAATCGGATCCTGCTCCGCGCTTGAACATTCCCTCTTCCTTGGTGATAACGGAATCTCCGCTTCCTTCACTTCCTGCGGCAGCGATGGTAAGAACGGTTCCTACGGGAAGGGCGGTCTCGATCCTCTTTCCCTGATAGAAATCCCAGAAATCTCCGTCATAAGGTACGCCTGCTGCTATTGCCTTGGAAGAGTCGATGGCACTTCCTCCGCCCACAGCCAGTATGAAATCCACGTTTTCTTTTCTGCAAAGGTCGATTCCTTCATATACAAGTCCGCTTCTGGGATTGGGCTTTACGCCTCCGAGCTCCACATACTCCACGCCTGCTTTTTCAAGGGACTGCTTTACTCTGTCCAAAAGACCGGAACGGACTACACTTCCGCCGCCGTAATGAATGAGGACCTTGCTTCCGCCGAATCTCTTAACACATGCTCCGGCCTTTTCCTCAGAATCTTTTCCGAATACAAAACAAGTAGGTGAATAGAATGAAAAATTTTCCATTAATCGTTCCTTTCTGCCGACTTCGGCATATCGCGTTATGTATTAAGGATAACATTGCCTTTGACCGTTCACTAACGATATTTTGTAAAAAAAGGACCGCTTTTTGTTCTTAAAAAGGTCCTTTTTATGTTTTATTTAAGTATTTTCCTGATCTGAGCCTCATCCGCATCGGGGAGGATCTTCTTAATATGTGCCACGAGCCTCTCAAGCGACTCCTCCGGACTTCTCTTATAGACTTTATCGGTAAACTTCTTTCCCATGAACTTTTCCGGAGTGGTATATTCCGCTATACCCCAGCCGTATTCATTACCGAGTTTATCCTTGGCATGGGTAAAATCGCTTGTGATCACATAGCACTGCTTCTGAAGACGGGTGATGGACGAATCGAAACCCTTCTTCCCGCCTTTTCGGTAATTCCCGATCTCCTTGAGCTTCTTGGACACGATCGGAGCATTTTCATCCAAAAGTTCATACAGGATCTTATCGTTATAGGAAGCCAGTCCGTCCTCATAGCGGGCATCGAAGTCATATCCGTCGCGCCTGTAGTTGGCAAAATCAGGAAACCACTCCGCACTGATATAGACCGCTTTATTTCCGAGGAATTTTCCGTAAGCACACTTGCTCTTCCTGATAACCGGTCCCTTCCATTCCCAGGCATCCCACGGATCAGAATCGTAATACCAGCATCCGTCCGCAATGTGCTCTTCAAGCGAAAAGCCCTCGATCTCATTTGCAAAAAAAGGAACGAAGCCGAATTCTTTTACGGCAGCTGCCAATTCTTCCATCGAACCTATTTCAAAATTGTCGCTGTATGTTCTTCCCATTTAATTAAGTATGATCTCATCGCCCGAATGGACGTAAATAAGCTTGTCTCCCATGATGGCTTTCATGAGGTCAAAGGCATCGGTTCCGGTGCAGTGACATGTATAGAAAACCGTCGGAAACTTAACAAGTTCCTGCGCGATCTCCTCGATCTCTTTTACCTGATCGTCACGATACGGAGTCTTTTTCATCAGATGAAATCCGCTTACCACGGCATCCGGAGCTTTTCCGTATTTTTCAAGGTAAGCATCCATGATGCTCAGGATACCGTTATGGGCGCATCCGCCCAAAAGAATACGCATGCCGCCTTCCGTCAGTACAAGGAACTGCTCATGTCTGAATTCATCCCTTACAAGTTCCCCGCCCTGCTTCATCAGAAGTCTTATGTTGGTAAAGGGAAGCTTATGCGTTCTGTTTTTGACGGTAAACAGTTCGATACCTTTCGCAATCTCAAAATCACCGTCCATCTTCTTAACCTGAGGAAGATCGCAGATCCTTTTATCTATACCGATATATCTGATCATTTCATCTCCTGCATCAGGTCCGTCATCCGCATAATAATCATCCTGTGCAATAGACTGCATATAGATATCCGCATGATCGTTAAGTTCGGCAAAAGGCAGTATTCCACCCGAATGATCGTAATGACCATGGCTCAGGATTACCGTATCCACCGATTTAAGATCGATGCCTAAAGTCCCTGCATTTTCCAAAGTATCCGCAGAAGGCCCCAGATCCATCAGCATCTTTTTGTTACAGGCTTCTATATAGAAGGAAAGACCATGGGCAAAGATACACCCCCTGCTCCCTTCTGTATTTTCAATCAGATTAACTATTTTCACCGTTTTCTTCCCAGCCTTTGCATACATCGCACCATCCTGTGGCGCCGGATGCTTTCATAAGTTCATCGGGTGTCAGCTTAACGGAAGTAAAATCATTTCCCGCCGCGGGATGAACAAATTCAAATCTTTTCATTGATATATCGAGCCATACAGGGATGTCTTCTTTTATCCCGAAGGGACATACGCCCCCCGGTAAAAAACCGATCATTTCTTCAACCATATCCCTTGGAACCATGGACGGTTTGGTATGAAACAATGCCTTAAACTTGGAGCTGTTAACTCTTCCGTCCCCCGCCATTACCACGATGACCGGTTTATCATCTACGATAAAAGAAAGAGTTTTGGCAATTTCCGCCTCACTGCAGCCGATCTGCCGAGCGGCATGCTCTACAGTATCTATCGTTTGGGTGTGATCCTCTATACGATCTTCAAAGCCTTTAGCCCTAAGGTATTCGGCTACTTTTTCATTTCTCATGACGGGTGTTTCTTCCTAAATAATTTTGTGATAGGGCTCTGCCCTCACAATATAATATTATAGCATAACCCGGGGCATTCACCCCGGGTTATAAAACATTAATAATCTATATGATTCTTTTCCTTAAACTTCTTGGTAGCCTTGGCCCATCTTGAGATCATTTCTTTTTTGACATAGTTTCGCTGATTCTCGGTCCCCAGAGATTTATACAAAAGGTACCTTTCTTCGGACAGTTCCCCGCTTTCGATGGCTGCTTTGATAGCACATCCCGGTTCGGTGTCGTGCCTGCAGTCACTGAACCTGCACCGGTTTTCAAGCTCTACGATATCCGAAAAGGTCTCATCTATTCCCTCTTCCGTCATAGCCATTCCGATCTCTCTCATACCCGGAGTATCGATTATGGAAACACCGTTTTTGAGACGGAGCAACTGACGATGAGTTGTGGTATGCTTTCCGGTCGAATCCGACTCTCTTACTTCGGATGTCTTCATTATCTCTTCACCCGAAAGGGAATTGATAAGAGTGGACTTGCCCGCGCCGGATGAACCGAGAAGGCAGATCGTAACTCCGGGGTTCATATACTCTTCCAGTTCCTCGGTTCCGATGCCGTAGATTGCAGAGATTGCATGGACCCTAACCTTATCCGAAATGGATTCCACTTCCCTTATATATCTTCCGGGATTGGAACACAGATCCGATTTAGTCAGAACAACGACAGGGACAGAACCTCCCTGGATAACGACGCTGACATATCTTGCGATCCTGTTATAACTGTAATCTTCGTTGAGCGAAGTAATGATAAATGTGTAATCCACATTTGCGACCATGTACTGCATCACAGCCGTCTTGGCCTGGTCGGGTCTTTGAAGAAGATTCTTCCGTTCGCATACACTGAGTATC
>JAEEGL012326392.1_pt1 | contig 33472 bp, 22 predicted proteins | sample 9134231 | NCBI WGS metagenome assembly JAEEGL01 (sample SAMN16246548, study PRJNA631951) | gut metagenome | biome: gut microbiome; feature: rumen; material: fiber-attached | host: Bos | place: Iran: Karaj | collected 2018-10 | reverse complement strand
AGCCGTGGGCACCGCAGGTGCCCACGGACAATGGGCACCGCAGGTGCCCACGGAAGTTGGGCACCGCAGGTGCCCGCAGGCGAGCGCCCCGGAGGGGCGCTATATGCGTAGCCGTGGGCACCGCAGGTGCCCACGGACAATGGGCACCGCAGGTGCCCGCGGAAGTTGGGCACCGCAGGTGCCCGCAGGCGTGCCCCCCCAAACATAACCATACCATTTTCATCCCAAATCGGTTATAAGCCCGGCGGTTTGCGGCAAGTGCCCGGGCATTTGGCGGGAGCGTCGCAAAGTCCCCGAAAACCTTAGTCGTGGAAATAATATGTCTGTACAAACATTTCAGGAAGAGTTGCGCGAGGCGGTTGCGGCGGCGTGCCGGACGCTTGGCGCGGATATGGATGCTTCGGCAATTTCGTTGAGCCCGGTGCCCGAAACGGCTTTTGGCGATGTCGCTATGGCATGTTTCCCGCTGCGCGGAAAGACGACGGCGCTGCCCGAGAACGTTTCGAAAAATCCGGCGGCGATTGCGCAGGAACTGGCGAAAGTTTTGAACGGCCTGCCGTATTTTGACGAAGTGCGCGCGCAGGGCCCCTATGTGAATATGTCGTATGATACCGCACGCCTTTCGAAACTCGTGCTTTCCGAGATTCTCGACAAGGGCGAGGATTATGGATCGCTCAACAATCGCGGCGAACGCGTGATGATCGAGTTCTCGGGGCCGAATACGAATAAACCCCAGCATCTGGGCCATTTGCGCAATAATGTGATCGGCGAGTCGATGTCGCGGCTGCTCAAGAAAGCCGGATATGATGTCGTGAAGGTGAATATTATCAACGACCGCGGCATTCATATTTGTAAATCGATGCTTTCATATATTCGCGACGGCGGTGATAAAACGCCTGAAAGCATCGGTAAAAAAGGCGATCACATGATCGGCGATTACTATGTGATGTTCGAAAAGGCTTTCCAGGCCGAATACAGCGAATGGCTCGCTTCGGACGAGGGAAAAGATGCTTTTGAATCGTGGAAAAATAGTATCGAAGGCGTGAAAGCACAGAAAGCCATCGATGCATACAATGCGCTGCCCGATGATAAAAAGAAGGGAAAAGCACCAGCCGATTTGTTCTCTACATTCAAATCGGGATATAAAGATAAATACTTTAATGAAAAAAGTGAACTCGGCCGTGAAGCTGCTGGCATGCTCGTCAAATGGGAAGACGGCGATGAATCCACCCGCGCTTTGTGGAAAAAGCTGAATGGCTGGGTCATCGATGGGTTTATGGATACCTACAAAACCCTCGGCATTACTTTCGATAAACTCTATTACGAGAGCCAGACCTATAAACTCGGCAAGGATTTGGTCGCCGAAGGGCTTAAATCGGGTATATTCCACAAGCTGGAAGGCGGTGCCGTGGCTTTTGATCTGGCACAGATGGGCCTGAGCGGCGATAAGATCGTGCTGCGTTCCAATGGCACCAGCGTTTATATTACGCAGGATATCGGCTGTGCCATCGAAAGATATAAAGATTATCACTACGACAAAATGATATATGTCGTCGCCGACGAACAGAATCATCATTTTAAAGTATTGTTCTCTATCCTCGGCCTGCTGCGTCCCGATTTGAAAGATCGCTTCGAACATCTGGCCTATGGTATGGTGACGCTGCCGAATGGCCGCATGAAAAGCCGCGAAGGTACCGTTGTCGATACAGACGATTTGATCGTCGAAATCACCAGACTCGTGCGCGAAGTGATGGACGACCGCACAAACCGCGAACATTATGAAGATGCGGATGATTCCGAACTCGATCGCCGCGCCAAAGTGATCGCTTTGGCCGCAATCAAATACTTTTTGCTCGACGTGACACCGGCTTCGTGGATGGAATTCAATCCCGAAAAATCGATCGATTTGCAGGGACGCACCGGTGCCTATTGCCTGATGAACTACGCAAGAACTCGCTCGATTTTGCGCAAGGCCGGATATGTCCATGCCAGCAACGCCGATTTGAGCAAACTGAGCTCGCCACAAGAGAAAAAACTGCTGATGCATCTGATGAAATTCCACAGCACTCTGAATTGGGCCGTGGAAAGCCGTGATCCGGGCAAAATTGCAGAGTATCTGTTCAATCTGTGCAAATGCTTTGCTTTCCTGTTCACCGACAAAGCCGGTCACCCGATTATTACATGCGAAGATCCCGATGTGAAATCTGCACGACTTGCGCTCGTCGATGCGATTGGCATCGTGCTGCGCATGGGCCTGGGACTGCTCGGTATCGAGACATTAGAAGAAATGTAGTGAATAGTGAATAGTGAATAACTGATGCGCACCATAGGTGCGCATACCGCCAGCACGCTGAAGACGTGCAAACTTTGGCGCCGATTTTGGTTCAATTTGTGCGCATACCGCCAGCACGCTGAAGGCGTGCAATGTTACAGCCCGGGGTGGAGCGCAGCGCAACCCCGGGATCATGGGGTTCAACCAACCAAAGTCCCCCTTCCCAATTGGGAAGGGGGATTTAGGGGGATGGGGCCAGGGAAAACATAAATGCGCTCCCCAATGGCAAAAACCTGGAGAATAGGAAAAATCATTGCACGGCATTATTCTTCGCACAACAAAGGTCAAAGACAGCGATCTCGTGGTGAACTGGCTCACTGACGATGATCGCATGGTTGCAACCTATGCGGGGCATGTGCAGGGATCGCAGCGATTTCCGAATGCGCTCGAGCTGATGACGATTTACGAAATCGAGTACACGCAAAAGCCCGGCCAGACCATGGGCAGCCTTAAATCGGCATACAGCATCGAGCGATTCGATCGCATCATCGAAGACATGAACAGCCTGAGCTGCGCGAGTGCTGCGCTCGAAGCCGTATCGAACCTGTGCCCCGACGAATCGACGGTGATCGATTTATTTTCGACGCTGCTGCAGTCGTTTGCCGTGATGAACACGGCTCCGGAGCTCTCGGTGATGATTCTGGCATGGTTCGAGTGCTTTGTGTGCTATCAGCTCGGTGTGATGCCGAATCTCGAAATCTGTTCGCAGTGCGCGCAGCCTTTGATAAAATCGTCGTATTATCAGCAGGAGCTCGGGTTTATCTGCAAATCGTGCGCGCACGACGAGACGAATATCCCCGAATTCGTGCTCGAAGCCATACGCCGTCTGTGGTTCCAGTCACTTCGCGAGACGGTGCAAAAAGCCCTTGCGATTAACGACGAAGCGCAGCGCCGCAAAGTGCTCGCTCCGGTGCTGAAATTTCTGGTGTCAATTATGTGCGACAACAGTACAATGAAACGCCTGAAAGCGCATCGATTCATGGCCGAAGCCGCGCTCGAAATGCCAAAATTGTTTGAACTGTAATTTCCGGGGCTCTGCCCCAGACCCCGCCAAGGGCCTAAGGCCCTTGGAACCCGCAATATTGTTTGGATTCTGCTATATGCATACAATCTACTATGGCCTACAAAGATTGAAATGGGGCCTGGCCCCGCCCCCAGCCCCCCCCAAAGGGGCGGGGCGCTGCATTCTGGCTAAAACTCATTAATCGGGATTATTCAAAACAGACTATATCCATTCCCCATTTCGCTATATGTTTGCACTGTTGGTATGGCCAAAATGATCTGTGCTTACGGCGCAAGCTGTCAGATATGAATATGGAGATCTCCAGCAAAAAGCTCACGATTGAATGTATCGCATGTTACGCGATTTGCCTGATACTCACGGCGATCAATGCAGTTTTGTATCGCATGGGATCTGCGGCGGCGGAGTTTGCCTGGTTCGCAGCTGTATTTGCGCTGATTGCGGCACCGCTTGTGGCCGTGCGCCGCATCCATCCGCGCGGCGAAGTCGAAGCCGGCATCTGGATAAAGTGGTCTTTGAAAGACCTGTTGTTCGGCGTTGTTGTGGTTTTGATCCTGCTCATCCCGGTTGCACTCGGAAACCATTTCGTTCGCACACAGATTCAGGGGCTGCAGTTCGCTTTCGACTGGGCAAACTATCAATCGCTGCAAACACCGCTGTATTATGAATTGTTTATACAACTGCTTTGCGTTGCTTTGCCAGAGGAATTCTTCTTTCGCGGGTATCTGCAAACGGCCATACAGCAAATTGCAAAGAATCACGATAAAATCTCCCGATATGCAGTGCCTGTTTCTATTGTTCTGGCAAGTGCGCTGTTTGCATTGCTGCATTTGCCGAGCGGTGATTTTTCAAGGCTGCTCACGTTCTTTCCGGGGCTTTTGTTCGGATTTATTCGATTTAAAACCAACGGTTTGCTCGGCGCGATCTTTTGCCACGCCATGTGCAATATGATGATGGTCGTGATGAATGTGCATTATTTTGGTGCTTAGACAGGGGCACAGCATTTTAAAAGTGTTTGCGAAAATGAAGCCCTTTAGGGCTTCAATGTCTGTAGCCCCCGATTGGAGCCGCAGGCGACTATCGGGGGAACAGGTAAGTTGTTTGCGAAAATGAAGCCCTTTAGGGCTTCAATATTAATAGCCCCCGATTGGAGCCGCAGGCGACTATCGGGGGATCATGGGGCTCTATCTCCTTTTTTCCCAACTTTTTTCCAGCCCAAAGGGCTGGAAAAAAGTTGGAAGGGGAGGGGGGGGGATCTGCCTAACCCCCGGTAGCTAACGCAACCGGGGGCTATTGATATTAAATTCCTACGGAATTTGGACCGATTCATACCAGATTTCATGCTGTAGCCCCTGAATTCTGGTTCTTGTGTTTTATGGCTTTGGTATTCCATCCCCCCAGCGCCCTGAATGGGCGCAACGTCTTACCGCATAAGCCGTCAAACCGCAGTAGAAATGTCGTTATTTGTCGGTTATGATATTTTGCGTTATTCTGTCGCGGGATCGCCGAATCGGCGCAATAACAGGACTGGATATGGCGCAGGTATTAATAGTCGAAGATGAAGTCAATGTGCTGAAAATGACGCAGATGATGCTCTCGCGTGCGGGGCATACGGTGACCGGGTTTTCTTCGGGCAAAGAAGCCATTGCGGCCATTCTGAAGGCCGAGAAATCGGACGAAGGGCTGTTGTGCGATGTCGTGCTCACCGACTATCGTCTGGGCGACGCAACGGGCATCGACGTCTTAAAGGCCGTGAAACGGGTGGACGCGAGCACCCAGGTTTTGCTCGTGACGGCTTACGCAACGACCCAGACTGCCGTCGAGGCGATGAAACTCGGCGCTTACGATTACATCGAAAAACCGTTCAAACGCGACGAAATACTGGCTTTGATCGATAAGGCTTCGACCCGCAGACAATCGATGCGCGGACGCGCCAAAGACAAAGCCGGCGGCCGCCAGATCGTCGGCGATTCGCCGCAAATCATCGATATGCTCGATATGATCTCGCGCGTGGCGCCGACCAAAGCCAATATCCTCATCAACGGTGAATCGGGAACCGGAAAAGAAGTCGTGGCGCGAACGATTCACGAACTCAGCGGCGTCGCCGGGGCCTTTGTGCCTGTGAATTGCGGCGCAATCCCTGAAACACTGGTCGAAAGCGAATTCTTTGGCTATACCAAGGGCGCATTTACTGGCGCAACCAAAGACAAAACCGGCTATTTCCAGGCGGCCGAAGGCGGCACGCTGTTTCTGGACGAAATCGGCGAACTCCCGCTGCAAATGCAGGTGAAATTGCTGCGCGCCATTCAGGAAAAAAAGATTCAGCCGGTTGGCAGCACGCAGGAAATCAAGGTGTCGGCAAGAATTATCGCCGCAACCAATCGCGATTTACGCGCCGAAGTCGAAGCACACCGCTTCCGTGAAGATTTATTCTTCCGCCTGAACGTTATCCAGGTTTCGCTGCCCGCCCTGCGCGAACGACGCAGCGATATCCCATTGTTCATCGCCCATTTTATCGACAAATTCAACGAAGAACTCGGCAAATCGATCGAAGGCGTCGACGCCGAGGTGCGCCGCGTGCTGATGAATTACGACTACCGCGGCAACGTGCGCGAACTCGAAAACATCATCGAACACGCCGTCACCCTCGAAACCGGCACGCAAATCGGCATCCACTCGCTGCCAGCCTATCTGCGCAACAGCCTCAATGATATCAAAGCCGCTCCCGAACCGGCAAAAACCAAAGACAGCAAAGACAATGACGGCGACCTTTCGTCGGGCGACGAAGAAGCATTCGATCCCGAAATTCTGGCGCAGGTCAAAGTCGGCGATGGCATCGAACTCGAAGGCGTCGTCGAAAATCTCGAGCGCTCACTCATCGAACAGTCGCTCGAAAAGACGAACGGAAACAAAACCGAAGCCGCTAAATTGCTTGGCATCACGTTCAGAAGCATGCGCTATCGCCTGAAAAAATATGGCCTTGAGTGATTTGGTTATGTTTGCTGCACAGGCTATCGGCGCGATAACGCGCCGATACGCCTGATGCACGCGGCTATCTGCGATACGCCGCGTTAATGCGGGGGTGCGCTGCGCTTACCCCCGGGCGCACCTATCGTGCGCTGGCGCCCTGCGGGCGCGTCGGATGATATGATGCACCCGGGGGTTACGCTGTCGCTCACCCCCGGCTATTGCCATGCGCTCCTGCAGTGCGCTGGCGCCCTGCGGGCGCGTCGGATGGTATGATGCACCCGGGGGTTACGCAGTCGCTCACCCCCGGTTAATGTCAGGCGCCCCTACGGGGCGCTGGTGGTTGCGCCCTGCGGGCGCGTCGGATGATATGTCTGGTGTACCTGAGTGCGCTGGCGCCCTGCGGGCGCGTCGGATGATATGTCAGGCACACCTATCGTGCGCTGGCGCCCTGCGGGCGCGTCGGATGATATGTCTGGTGCACCTGAGTGCGCTGGCGCCCTGCGGGCGCGTCGGATATCACTTTTTTTTGAATGATTTGGCACCATCATCGTTTGACCGCATCGGGTTTGCAGTCTTTGGGCTGCATGATAACGAGAATTCATTCGGTGCGGATGCACCAGAGGATTGCGATGAAATTGAATAAATGGCTTTTGGCTGGAATGATGGCTGGCGCACTGCTGGCAGCCGGATGCACCGATGATGACGATAATAAAAACGGCAACAGTGAGAATGGTTCTGGTTCGGTTCTGAATGTCGTCGATACGCCGAATTGGATTGGAACAGCCTGTGAATGCATTGGCGATGGCTGCGAGGCGATGGAAGTGCCACTTCCTGCACCTACGGGCAATGCGATGATTAAAGGTTGTACAGAAGTGAGCGCTGCAGATGTCCCGGGCGGCCAGAAAGTTTGTCTGCGCACCATTGATGAGAAATACAAAACTACTGCTCCATCAACCTATTTCCCACAAGGTTACTGTGCCATCTCGGCAGTTGGCTGCGAGCCGCTGGAGGATGGTGCCGATGGCCTTTGCAGAATGGCTGCATACGGCGATGCCGCTGCGATGACCAAATGCCCAAAAGGAAGCACTTTGATCGAGTCCGTATTTGAGTACAAAATTATGGGAAAGAATACGAGAATCACGAACAAAACCTGTGCCCGCAGCTGCAACACCGACGACGATTGCAATAAAGCCGGCGAGATGACCTGCATGCAGAAAGGCAATGCAAAATTCTGCTATCATCAGAAGAATTTCGATGGCACGACAAACGAATATACCGCAACAGGTTTTTAATCACCAGACAGACGGGATTGCCTGATGAAAGCATAGAGTTTCATCGGGCGTATTGAAACGGAAATAAAGTCTGCTATAGGCAGGCATGATTTTGCAGAAGAAATTCTGCGTGAGAATAAACACAATAAAGGAAGCAAAATTATGGCAATTTCAAAGAAAATTCTGGCACTTACGGCAATGGCAGCACTTTCGTTTGGGGCATATGGCTGCACCGACGATTCCGGCAGTGAATCCAATACAGCTGCTCCGCAGCCCCAGCCCCAGACTCAGTGCACGACGGATGTCTGTAACGGCGATATTCTGGTAAAATGTAATGGTGGTGCAACCGAAGAAATTAACTGCGCTGCCAATAATCAGTCATGTTCGGGCGGAAGATGCGTTGCCAAGAGTGATGTGCCTGATTGTCAGACCGATTCGTGCAGCGCAGACAAAAAGATTCTGAACAAATGCGTCGGTGGCAAGGTTCAGGAAGAAAATTGTGATTCGCAGGGTAAAGTCTGCGAAAATAATGCATGCGTGACAAAGACTGGTCCTGTCGAAAATGATTGTGAAGGCGATGGCGCGGTATGCGATAACGGCGTTTTGCGCAAATGCGTGAACAACAAGTTTGAAGACGAAGATTGTGATGCCAAAGGCCAGATTTGCAATGCCGAATCCAAAGCATGCGAGCCTTGTACCGAAGATATTTCCACATGTGAAGGTCAGGTTCTGAAGGTTTGCAATAATGGCAGAATCGAAAAAACAGACTGCACGACATCCAACAAATTGTGCGATCTCAAGTCACTTTCGTGCATATATGAATGTGAGAATACCGAAGCCCCGACATGCGAAAACGCGGGCGTTAAGAAAGTTTGCGAGAACAATAAATATAAACTCATCAAATGCGAAGGTGAAAATGCCTATTGCAATGCTGGTGAGTGCAAAAATCATACAGCAGAAGAATTGTGCCTCGCCGAAGGCAAGGTGTATCAGAATGGCGAATGCGTTGTTCCACAGTCTTCCGTTATCGGCGGCGAGTGCAAGTGTTTGAACAATTGTGAGATCGTGATTACTGGTAAGGAGATTAAGGATGTCATTTCCAAGGATCTTCAGAAATTCTATCTTAAAGCCAGTGTTATTGGTATTGATGTAAACGTTGCCAATATTCTGTCGAAGCTTAAAGATGACGACAAAATTATTGCCCCGAATTATTTCCCGGGCGCAGAGAATATTGAAGGATGTACAGATCTCAACGCTCCAGCTGGTATGACCGCTGGTTGCTTCTATGATGCCACCATTCAGTTCCCTGCCGGCTTATCCAGTATTATCAAAGATGATATCGTTCCTATTTTGAATAACAGCATGGTTAAAGGCATGATCGGCGACGCGGACTTTGCCGGACTTGCCACCAAGATGGCGGACGAATACTTTACGCCGGGCATTAAGTTTACATCGCCCAAAGGTTACTGCATCACAGCCGCCATTGATATCGGTGATAAGCTTGAAGCGTCTGCAAAGATTTCTACATCAGGAATGGTAAGCCTTTTCGTTCAAACGAATGGTTTCGACGGTAATGTATTGGCGAGCGATCCTCTCAATAAAGAAACTGGTCTGGTGAAAAAGATCAATACGGGAGATCATGCGACAGTCGTCAGCAGCAATGAGGCCGCGATAGCCGCTGGTGAACTCTATTGTCCCGAAGGCAGTACCTTGTTTAGTTACTCAATCCTTAAAAATATTGAGATGGCAAACAAAGGTATTGATATGAATGTTGGCGTGGGTGCTATCAATGCATTGTTGAAACAACTGTTCATTAATGCCAACGTGGGCTTTGATATGTGTCTGCGCAGCTGCGTGGAAGACGCGGATTGTCAGCGTGAAGATTATGAGTGTGTAGAACTGCCCAATGGTGTGCCGCAAACCGTTGTCGATGAAGAGCACAATTGCAAGCGCGTCATTGAACCGCCCAAGAAGAAAGGCTGCTTCGACAAGGCGAATCTCGATTATTTCGAAGAAATGACCGATAAATTCGAGATGAAAGCCAAGGATGAATTGCCGGATTGCGCAGATTAATCTGAGCTGCGATTCGCTTCTATAATCCCCGGTTCGTATGGATCGGGGATTTTTTTTAGCTTCGCAGGGAGGCTGTGTGGATCTTATCAGATCCTGGCCATTGTATATTGAACCCCTATGGGGTTCTGTATTTGGAATTCGTTAATTCCCCGGCGTTGCCGTGGGCTATGGATATGAAAGCCCTGCGGGGTTTTGAAAATATGATTTGTATTGCCGTGGCATTCCGTGGGCTTTGCCCACGGTTAAAGTATGTCACTTCTACAAAGCTCGGGCGGTGCCGATCAGCTAATTCCCCGGCGTTGCCGTGGGCTATGGATATGAAAGCCCTGCGGGGTTTTGAAAATATGATTTGTATTGCCGTGGCATTTTTGGGGAGCGTGGCGGCGCGTATGGCGCAAGCCATAGCGGCGCGGCGCGGGCGTATTGGCCGCAGGCCAATAGCCGCGCAAGGGGGGAGTCGGCGTATTGGCCGCAGGCCAATAGCCGCGCAGGGGGATTTCCCCCTTGCAAATATTTATTTCAGCGCGAAGCGGATGCGGCGGAACAACACGTCGGCGAGCAGGCAGGCCAGCGCAATCCACAGGAAATAGTAGAAAAGCGGGGTGAATGTGCGGATTTTGAAGTCTTCGGGGTCGGCGATGGATGCGAAATCGGGATCGACTTTGCCGCCGGCGGTTTCGGCGATGGCGTCGAGCAGTTCGAACGTCGGCGCGGGCTGCGCGAATTCGAGTGCGTAGGGCATGGCGAATGTTTTTTGCGCGACGCCGATGTCTTCGTCGCCCTGTTTGAGATCGGCGCGAGCCTGGTAGGCCCCGTAAATGCTGAGCGGGATGGTCGTTTCGTAGAAGCCCGGGGCGGTTTGCGGCAGTGTGATGCTGAATTTTTCGCCGTCGGGACGTTCGATTTCGGCAGTGATGTCCAGGCCGTTGAGGAACGTATCGTTTTCGCTGATGGCGTCGATGATGAGGCGGGCGCGGTCGTTTTCGCGTTTGACGATCATGTCGAAGCGCGTTTCTTCGTCGGTTTTCATCGTTGAACGCACGACCTGGGCCCAGAATTTGGCGAAATTGGAGGAGTTTTTAATCCACGCAGAGGCCCAGCGGTTCTTGGCGTCGCTGGTGAATACGGTGGTTTTGCCAGTGCCGAGCGACCAGTGGGCCAGGATTGGTGCGCCGCTGGGTGCTTTGAGGATGGTCTGGGCACCGGATTTGGCTTTGGTTGCGACGTATCCGAGCAGCGTCTGCATCGTGACGCCCTTGACCATATCGTGACTGCGCGCGACGCTTGGGGTGAACGGGGTTTCGACGACGGCCTGGTTGGCGACGCGGTTCGTTTCTTCGACAAAGATGCGCGGGACCGAGCTCGGGTCTTTGGCGACGTATGCGCGGCCCTTGCCAAGGTTGGCGATGCGGCTGAGCAGCGTGGTATCTGCATTTGCGAGCGCAACCGTCGAAACGGTGATGCGGGCGCGGGCCATTTCGCGCACCAGTGCATCGATGCCCGAATAGGGGCTGCGGCCGTCGGTGAGCAGGATGACATGCTTTGTTTTGGCCGAAACCATGGCCATTTCGAGATAGGTCATCTCGAGCGCATCTTTGATATTGGTGCCGCCGTTGGGCGACATTTTGGAGATTTTGCTGTTGATGCTGCTGCGGTTGACGGCGCGCGTCATGGGCACGACGATATAGGGGGCATCGTCGAATCCGATGACGAGTACGCGATCCTGCGCATTCAGCGCGGCAACGCTGGATTTCGCGGCTTCTTTGGCGAGTTCGAGTGCACGGTTGTCGCGCATCGAACCGGATTTGTCGATGACGAATGCAATGGCAGAGGATTGCTTGTTTTGCGGCGTATCATTCTTGAAATCGACGGGGAGAATCTTTTCGATAACCGTATTCTGGTAGCCGCCCAGACCGAACGCCTGATCGCCGCCAATGGCAATGAATCCGCCGCCCTGTTTGCGCACATAATCCTGCACCAGATTCATATTCTGGGTTGTTACATTCGTGCGTCCCTGATTGGTCTCGCGGGGTACATCGCCCAGAATCACCGCAGAATATTTGAGCATTTCGCGCATTGACGTCGGCATGCCCGACGGTCCGCGCACCTCCACCTCAAAATTCTGTCCATCCGATTCGCCGTATCCGGCGAGCGCGCGCTGGAGATACGACGCATTGGAACTATTCTGCTCGATGTAGAGAACCTTGGGTTTGCCAAGGATGTTCAGCTGTTCGACGATGGAATTGTTTTCGGCAAAGCGGTCTTCGGCGGCGTCGATGCCTTCGAGATCGAATTTGCATGTGAGCAGGCCCGGGGCCTCTCCTTCGGTCGTCACACTGATATAGTTATCGCCCGGTTCCAGCTCGATTTCGCGGGAGGCTTTGGGATCGGGCATATCGTTTTTGGTGAGCTTGAGTTTTGCCGTGGTCTTGTGCGTGGCATAGATTTCGAGGGTGATTTCGAAAGGCTTTCCGACGCGCAGATTATCGCGTTCGCGCACTTCGGTCGATTTGAGCATGACTTCGCGCACCGGTGCGGCGTCGAGGTGGATGGTATCGATTCGGATGCCTTGTGCGCGGGCGCGCGCAGCTTCCGAAAGCGCATCGCCCTGCGTCTGGTTGCCGTCGCCCATCAGCACGATGCGGCGCACGTGATTTTCGGGAAACAGCGCATAGCTGAACCGCAGTGCGGCTTCGATATCGGTGGTGCTGCTGTTGGCGTCGGTGACGGGATGACGCTCGAATGCAGGAAGTTCACCGTTTTCGGGGATTTCGACGATTTGCGGATTCTGTGCATACGAGACGACCCGGATGCTCGTCTCGTCGTTCTTTTGCGCAAGTGCGCTCGCAATCTGGTCGTGCGCGTTCTGCAGCATATCGTCGGGCACCGATTCGCTCACATCGACCAGATAAACAATCGCAACCCGGCTGGTTTCGTCGGTTTTCTGGATGTCGATGAGCGCGAGCACGACGAGCGCGAGCAGCGCCACGCGTATGAATAAGCTCAATATGCGCTGCCAGACCGGGAAATCACAGAGCGAATGTCTGGCCGGAATGAGCAAAATCGGCCAGAATGCCAGCAGTCCCAGCCACTTGAGGTGAAATGCACAGTATTGGACGTATGTGTCGGGCAGTGGTCTGTTCACGCCCGGAATCTGGTTCATCACGCGGTTCACGTCGAAATTTGTGAACTCCAGGATGTTCAGGTCGGGTGCCCAGATATAGTGGTAATAAGCCCACAGATTAACGGCGAGCAAAGCGGCGGCAAGCAGCCAGATAGCGATGGTGGATGGACGTATTTTCATGGTTTGATAGCATGCAGGTCAAATAACGGCACAGAGCCGGAGGTAGTCTATCATAGAATACATAAAGAATAATTAATAATTCGTAATTGGTCAGTCGCTGGTCATGAAAGCCCTACGGGCCTTTGCCCAGGGTTGAACAATAACATTGGGCTACTGTGAACGCCGTTAGGCGTTCCATGTATGTAGCCCCCGGTTGGCGCGCAGCGCCTACCGGGGGATCCAACGCAACCGGGGGCTACAGATATGAAAGCCCTACGGGCTTTTGACCAGGGCTGAACAATAACATTGGGCTGCAGATATGAAAGCCCTACGGGCCTTTGCCCAGGGTTGAACAATAACATTGGGCTACTGTGAACGCCGTTAGGCGTTCCATGTATGTAGCCCCCGGTTGGCGCGCAGCGCCTACCGGGGGATCCTACGGGCTTTTGGCAGATTCATGTCAGATTTAAATGCCGCAGCCCTGCTGAAATGTGACGCTTTGTTTGACGCAATGCTTTGATTTCGCGTATAATGGCAGATTTGGGCGTTTGTGGGGCTGGGGGAAATTGGATCGGCAGGAAATTATGATATCTAAGACAGACGATGTAATCATGCGGGCGATGCGCTTTGTGAACGAAGGGCAGCCTTATACATACGGCGGTAAGAATCAGGAAATGAACCGCAATTCCAAAACGTATGTTCAGGATACCCTGTATCCCCGCTACAATTCCGGTGCCGATGGCGGACCCAAAGGTTTCATCAATACCGAGGGGCATTACGAGCATTTGCTCGGCGATGCCCAGACGATGAAAGGCAATTTCAAGCGGTTTATGGATGCCGAAAGCTCGCCGTATGTTTTAATCGATTGCTCGGGACTCACAAAAGTCGCTTTTGGCGCGGCGGGAATCCCGATTGCTGACGGTGCGATTTATCAAAAGCAGGAGGCGGATGCCAACCCAAAACTCACGTGCATCGATCCCTCCAAAAATCCCGAAGCCGTCAAACCCGGTGCTTTGCTGCACAAAACCGGCCATGTCGCCGTGATGGGCTACAACAATCAGGTGATAGAAGCAAAGAACTGGCAGTATGGCTGCGTTGCCGGGGTGACGCCGCTTTCGGCTTTTACATCAGCCTATAACTATACAACGGAAGAATCTGGTGATGCCCGGTTACCCGGGGAATCTTCCGGCCCCGTGATTGGAACTGGGAAAATTATAAACGTCGAAACCTATCTGAATATCCGTCCGAGCGCAGGTAAATCGGGCGATCCGATTGGAAAACTCTATCCGGGCAACGAGGTGGAGATTACCGGCGAGTGCGGTGACTGGTACCGGATTAATTATAAGGGCAGTGTCGGTTATATATTTAAAGATTATGTACGTTATAAACCGCAGGCGGATGAACTGGAAATACCGCATTTCAAAGGCGCTTCGGGCGGTTCGAAAGATGAAACCGGCGATGAGAATGTGATCGGTGAAGCGACTGTCGTTCATGTTCAATCCCATCTGAATGTACGCGCAGAGGCCGATGTAGAGTCTGAAAAACTCGGGGCATTGCATAATAACGATGTCGTCAGGGTCTTGGCCAAAGATAACCGGTGGTATAAGATTTTGTACAATGGCCGTGTTGCTTATATTTCTGCGGATTATGCCGAAATGAATACCTGTCATTCATCAGATAAGGCAAAAGAAGATACAAAAGAAGAACAGTCACGCCAGGACGATCCAGCTGCGCCGGCTGAGCAGGCAGCTGAATCCGGACAAAAAGCTATCGATACGATGTCGCAGGAGAAGACGACGTCCGGGACATCAGGCACAATCACATCGAATTGACAGAATCCTCGCCGTTCGTTATGGGCCAGTCATTCGGAGGACCGTTATGGATTTTAAACAGACGTCACTGATATCGCTGTTGGATATACTTGAAAAACGGGGCATCCTCACAAAGGAGCAAACCCAGATGATTCGCATCCGGCAGGGCGTTCTTGTCGGATTGATCCGCAAGGAGAAGGTCAACAGCTCGCAGCAGCGTTACAATGTTTCGCCGGTTGAAATCATCATGGCTTCGGGGACGACATTGGCAGACGGTTCGCCGCTTGACGAAGAAAAAATCGTCGAAATCTGGGCAGAAGAAAGCGGTGTGCCCTATCTGCGCATCGATCCGCTCAAGCTGAATGCGAAGCTGATCACCGAGTCGTTCAGCCAGAATTTCGCCAAGCTCAACGTCGTTCTGCCGATTTCGCTCGACAACAATGTGCTCACGGTGGCGACCGATTATCCGAAAAACGACGATCTCATCAGTGCTTTGCGCACGACGCAGCGGTACGATATCCGGTGTGTGCTGGCGAGCAAATCGTCGATTCTGCGCTGTATTGCCGAGATCTATGGGTTCCGCACGAGCGTCGCAGCTGCAGCAACCGAGCAGACCACGGCCATCAATCAGGTGCAGCTGGCGATGGGCAATCTCGAGCAGTTCATGTCAATCCGGCAGCTCGAGGATATCGATTCGTCCGACAGCCATATCGTCAATGCCGTGGATTATCTGCTCAATTACGCATTCAGTCAGCGCGCCTCCGATATCCATCTGGAGCCCAAGCGCGAGCAATGCATCGTGCGGTTCAGAATCGACGGCGTTTTGCACGTGATCCACACGCTGCCGATCGTCGTGCATGCGCCGATTGTCTCGCGCATCAAGACGCTGTCGCGCATGGATATCGCCGAAAAGCGCCGGCCGCAGGATGGCCGCATCAAAACCGAATTCCAGAACCACGAGATAGAGCTTCGTGTATCGACGATGCCCGTGGCATTCGGCGAAAAAATGGTCATCCGCGTGTTTGATTCCGGCCGCTTGTTCCAGGGAATCGAAGGCCTTGGCATGGCCAGCGACGAGCTGCAGCGGTTCAAACGCATGATCTCTGCCAAAACCGGTCTGATTCTGGTGACGGGCCCCACGGGAAGCGGCAAGACGACGACGCTGTACAGTGCGCTGCGCGTTTTGTATTCGCCCGAAGTGAATATCACGACGATCGAAGACCCCGTCGAAATGGTGTGCGAGGATTTCAATCAGGTGCAGGTGCAGCCAAAGATTGGGCTCGATTTCGCGCATGCGCTGCGCACCGTGCTGCGCCAGGATCCCGACATCGTGATGGTCGGCGAGATCCGCGACGAAGAAACGGCGCACATGGCCGTGCAGGCCGCCCTGACCGGACATCTGGTGCTCTCGACCTTGCATACCAACGATGCGCCGTCTGCCATTACGCGATTGCTCGATTTGAATATTCCGCCGTTTTTGCTGTCGTCGTGTTTGCTCGGCTGTGTCGCGCAGCGCCTCGTCCGCAAAATATGTCCCCAATGCGCCTCCACTCGCCCGATGTCCGAGGCCGAAAAGCATTTGCTCGGTCTGCGCCAGTCTTCGGCACAGCGCACCGCTCTGAACATTTCTTACGGCCAGGGATGCGCAAGCTGCCGAAAAACGGGCATGCTGGGGCAGACGGGCATCTTTGAGGTGCTCGAAATCAACAACACGATTCGCCAGCTGATTCACGATGCGGCCGATGCCGAGGCACTCGGGCGCGAGGCGCGGTCTGACGGCATGCATACACTCCTGGAAAGCGCGCTCAAGAAACTGGGCGGCAACGAAATCCCGATTACCGAAGTGATTCGCGTGCTCGGGTTGTCGGAGAATTAGTTAGGGCTAAAGTATTTAACTTTTCTGGGGCTCTGCCCCAGCCCCCGTCAAGGGGCTAAGCCCCTTGAAACCCGCATTATTGTTTGGATTCTACTGTGGGCATACAATCTACAATGCCCACAAGGGTCGAAATGGGGCGGTAATGGTCTCATTATGTTTGGCCAGAACAATAATGTCATATACATGCACGTTGAAAGCAGGCAGAGTGCACAGACCGAGTGGGGGCGCAGCGTAATCTATCCAATTTGTGCGCCGATGCCGTAAACGATATTGGTCAGGATTGCCAATGCATTTGGTGGAATGGCATATACTAGTTTTTGTGGCGCGACATATGCTGCGTATATGACCTGCGTGCGGCGGCTATGCTTTCACTGCGTCTGCGTGTATATGCGGTCGATTAATCGTATTTTATCCACAAGGCGGGACGAACACCAATGCTCTTCCTGGAGATGTCGTCGCCATCGCGGTTGATGCCACCATCGTAGTTGACACTGGCGGCGTGATCTGCCTGGCTGCCTGGCGACCGCAGCCACCACTTGGCAGAACATTTGTTCTCTTGAAAATCTTTCATACCACATCTATGCGTAGTGCTACCATCAATAATATTGGAAAATACACCCCAATTTACGGCATAGTGCGTTGCCATTGCCTCACGTTCCTCATTACTGGTAAAATACTGCCTCGCCTCGACGACGCTGAGCAGGAATATCTTGTCGTACGTTGCATCACCGGGCGATGGACCGAAGATTGGATCAGTAGCATGAGCAGGAACGTCGGATGTGACGATTTTGGCCTTTTCATCAGCTGTAAAAGCGGTGTGGATAAAGTTGTCATTTGTGAAGCTTGTGCCAGCTGAATTGAAAGATGGCAAATAGCCATTGAGCCATGAACGAATCGTACTCTTTTCCCAGGTCATGTAGCTTGGGGTTGTGTGGTATGGCTTAACATCGAGTACTTTTTCGCTAATGATGAGGATTTGGCCATCGCTCTTTTGGTCGAGTATTTGCCATGTGATTGCTTCTTTACCGTTTGATGTGTTGTCATCTTGTTCATAAGCGCCAAATCTGATGATGTCGCCTATGGTAAATGTGTTTACCGCGTCGTTGCAAATGTACTGGGTTTGGTTGCTCTGAATCACGCCATTTATCAATACTTCTATTTTAACACCGCCCCCTGTACATCTACCCAGCGCAACATCAAAATCGATTGCCTGGATGGTAATGTTTGTTTCACTCTGTCCACTTTGCCCTTGCGCGACATTGCAAATGTACTGGGTTTGCGCGTCATCTATCGTACCATTCACCAATACCTCAATTTTAACACCGCCACTTGTACACCTCCCCAGTGCACCGGTAAATTTGGTCGTCCGCATGGTGGTGTTGGTTCCGTTTTGCCCGCCTTGCCCTTGCGCGACATTACAAAAGTATTGGGTTTGCGCATTATCGACTACGCCATCAACCAGAACTTCAAATTTGACACCGCCACTTATACAACTGCCCTGTGCACCGTCAAACTGGGTGGTTTGCAAGGTCGTTGTTGGAGATGTATTGTTGATATCTTCATTACAGCCTGTATTTAATAACAGGCCAGATAGGATCAGAGTTGAGAGTATTGCTGCAATGTTGTAATAGTTTCTCATCCTTTCCTTTCCTTGACTTTCTGTAGTGCGTTTTATGTGGCGTACTAATGTCGTTTTGCTGGTTTGACGGCCCCCCAGATGACAACTACGGGGAAATGTGCCGCAAGATTGGCGAGCTGTTTTTCAATTTGTCGTTGGATATACATGGCTTGTGATAATGACAGGCGGTGTTTGCAGATGCTTGGAAGGCATACAGGGATGGTTATTGCAATCGGTTCTTACGCATTCGATTGCGAACGCCAGTTTATCCACTGGTTACGTTTGATTCAATGCAAAAACGGAATTGAATTCCGTTTTTGCAGACTCCTTAAGCTTTGATACGCCGGACTGCCGCAGGCGAGGCGTGTGGGCGGTGACAAGGGGGCATGCCCCTTGTCATTCGCCAGCCGATAGCCGGGTGACCGCTATGCGCAGTATTTTTCAGTCTTAAGCAACGCTTCTGTTTATTTAAAACGATCCCGAAAGCAGATTGAACATAATTGGTTGCGTCGTTTGTGTGGATGAATTTTGCATGAGTTTGTTGCGCTCGGATTTGAGGCGATCCGTTTCGTGGCTTTCGGATAATTCGTAGCCGACGATGGCACCTGCCAGAGGAAGCGCGACGAGTGCAGCTACGTACAACGGGTTCCCAATGATTCCTCCTATTCCGCTTACGAATACTGGTCTATCCCTGGATTCAGGATCCAGTACGTGTAACAAAGCGCCGATAATAAACAGCGAGCCACCAATATATGCGCCTGCAAAAGGTGCCCAGGCTTTTCCTCTTCCACCCGTCAGCCAACCACCAAGCAGAACACCGCCCGCTGTGAGCGCTGGATTGACCAACGAATAAGTGAAGAAAAAGGCAGACTGGTGACAAGGCACTTCAGGTCTTGCTGCCCAATCTATCGCTGTAATTCCCCCAGCGATTCCTGCCGTGGCAACGCTTCCGACCAGACCCATTCCGAGTTCGCTAAATATGCGGGCTGTTTTGCCGGTGCGTTCTTTGCCCGAGGCATTGACGTTTCGTTCGAGTTCGGTGATGCTATCCTGCGCATAGCCCAAACTGGGACAAAGCGCCATCAGGACCAGAATGGCCAAAAGAATAGGGAGCACGTGTGGTTTTGTATGGCGTGGTTTGTTGTTGGAGAGGGGGGAATGTGTGCGCATTAGCAATTCCTTTGATTTTACTTTTTTAGTAATGAGCTAGAAGATGATGAATGATACATCACCAATCCTTAGAGTAAATAATCGACTTTGGTATGTGCGACCCGCATTCTGTTAAATGGGGTACGATAACTAAACCGTACTGCCGACGGCAGTATTCCAAAACATTCACGGCAAATCAATGGGAATGTTCTGAGCTGTACGGTGCGTCTGTTTGCGTCTTTACAGGAACGCAATGCGCGCAATTTCCGCAAATCAGTTGAAGGCATCGTGGACGGTATATGTTATGTGAGCGGATGTTCAATATGTTTATTTAAATGTAAACATAAAATCACTTTTGTTTGACATTCGTTTATTGGCGAGCGATAGACGCTGGATAACAGACGGGCAATTGGGCGCGTCTGTCGCTAAAGGAGAGGGTTATGTCAGTATTTATAAATCCGTTCACCGATTTTGGATTCAAACGCATTTTTGGGCAGGAGGACACCAAACACATCCTGATTGGCTTTTTGAATGCGCTGTTTGAGGGGGAATTCGTCGTTCAGGATCTGGTTTATCGCGACAAGGAGCAGTTATCGGAACACAGGGGCGAGCGTGGGGTGATTTTTGATATTTTTTGTACGACGACAGAGGGATATCACTATATTTTGGAGATGCAGAACAAAAATCAGGCGCATTTTGAGGAACGTGCGCTATACTATGTGGCGCGGAGTATCGTTGGTCAGGGGCGCAAAGGCGCAGACTGGCTCTATGAATACGACGCGGTGATTGGCATCTTTTTTATGAACTTCGTCCACGAGGTATTACTTGGCGAATTCCGGTCGGACTTCGGCATCCGCAATCTGAAAAACGGCAAGCCCGAGGATCTTCAGGTGCTTACCGACAAACTCAGAATGGTCTTTTTGCAAATGCCGCAGTTCACAAAGACAGTTGACCAATGCAAAACCAAACTGGACAAATGGACATATATTATTAAGAATATGGAAACACTCAACGAAATACCCTGGCGCGACCAGGAAGAATTATTCGACGAAATCTCCAGGGTGGCCAACGTCGCTGAGCTCTCGGAAGAAGAACGCAACCGCTACGACGATGCGCTCCGCAACTACCGCGATATTCTTGCCGTCCGTAATGCTGCGATCAATGAGGGAAAGGAAGAAGGAAGAGAAGAAGAGCGAGTTCGAATGGCTCGCTCGATGCTGGCAGACAATTGCTCGTCAGACCTTATCTCAAAATATACCAACCTCACGCTCGACGAAATCGAAAAATTGCGCCATTGATTTGCTGCGTTTGCGCGCACAAAATTGAACGAAAGGGCATATAGAATATGGATTCAGTGAACGGTTTTTTCTGGCGCCAACAAAAAGAGTTACTCGAGGAAATATCCAAGGTGGATACCCCTGATGCGCTCTTGGAAGAAGAACGCAACCGCTACGACGACGCGCTTCGCAACTACCGGGATATCCTTGCCGTTCGTAATGCCGACATTCACGAAGAGCGAGTTCGAATGGCTCGCTCGATGCTGTCGAAAGGCTATCCCATGAAAGAAATTGAGGAATTAACCAACCTCTCACTCGATGAAATCGAAAAGCTGCGCCATTGATTTGCTCGCCAGAGCGACGTATCACGACACGTCTCGTCAGAGCGACGTATCACGACACGTCGCTACTGGCTCGCTTTGCTGACCGTTCTGCGCAATCGCTGCGCGATACGCGCAGAATGCAATATAAATACAAACAAACGTTTTTAGTCCTAAAGAGCGACAGGAAACTGAATGATGATCATACTGGCGAGTGCGTCGCCGAGGCGACGGGAATTATTGGAGAGAAATGGTGTTCAGGTAAATGTGGAGCCTGCGGATATCGACGAGCACCATCTGGATGGCGAATTGCCGCAGGATTATGTGCATCGCATGGCGGTATCGAAGTGCCGGCATATCGCCGACATGCATCGCGGTGAGCGTGTTCATGTGCTTGGGGCGGATACGATTGTTGTTCTGGGCAGCGCGATACTTGGCAAACCGCAGGATGGTGATATGGCGATGAAGATGCTGCGCGAACTGTCGGGACGTGAACACGTTGTGATGACCGCGGTATGCCTGATAAATGCGCTGGATGGTGCTGAGGAATCGTTCGTTTGTAAAACAATTGTTCAGTTTGATGAGATCAGTGATCAGCGGCTGAGCAGGTATGTGGCGAGCGGAGAACCGATGGACAAGGCCGGGGCGTATGGGATTCAGGGCGGAGCTGAGGGCTTTGTGAAGCGGATCGACGGATCCTACACGAATGTCGTGGGTCTGCCGCTTTGCGAGACGCTTGGTGTTCTGGAAAAATGGGGGGATTTTGAGTGATTTTTCCGGGGCTCTGCCCCGGACCCCGCCAAGGGGCAATGCCCCTTGTAACCCATTACGTTATAGTGGTTGTTTTGGCTAACATTCTGCCATTCCCGACATAGGTCGAAATGGGGCCCCTTCCCCATTTCGCTTAACGCTTGCGTGCGATGTACAATCACAGGGGGAGGACGATCTCTCGTGCCTCATGCCTTCTGCCTCATGTCTGAAAATCCACAATAATCCGTAATCGCAAACGCTTTGTGTAGGTACATGCAGGCCATTTTCAAAAATAGTGAAAAATTGATTAGATAAACATTGACATGGCGCTTTGAATTCCTTATGGATGAAAACAGGTGGGATTGTATTCATTGGTGAAAATAATTCCATCACTGGAAAGTGAGGAAGAAGCGTGAAGGAGGGGCAGATGAGCAAGAAGCTAACGAAGCGTCAGGCTGGTGTATTTGTTTACATTTATGATTACATCGAGGAGAACCACTATCCGCCGACGGTGCGGGAGATTGCAGATTCGTTTGGAATCAAGTCGACGAATGGCGTTGTGGAGCATTTGAAAGCGCTGGCGAAGAAAGGGTTTATCGAGAAAGATTCGTTCAGAAGTCGTGCGATACGTCCGCTGGTGGATCGCGATGAGGCGGCGCGTGTTCTGGAAGGCCACGAGGTGGTTGCGCGCGTACAGAACACCCAGGCAATTGCAATGCGCCGCGGCACGGGTCTGAAATATTCCGACATGCCGGTGGTGAACCGATCGATTCCGGTGGTCGGTCGCATTGCGGCAGGCGCACCGATATTTGCCGAAGAGAATTTCGAAGAGTCGATAGATGTCGATCCGAGCGTGTTTTGCCGTGGTGCGGATGATGTCTATGCGCTCCGCGTTCGCGGAACGAGCATGATCGGCGATGGCATTATGCCGGGCGATTTGGTGATTGTGCGTCCGCAGTCGACGGCCGAGGAAGGCGAGATTATTGCGGCAATGCTCGACGGAAGTGCGACGGTAAAACGGTACGAAAAACGCAAAAATGAAATTTATTTGATCCCCTCAAACCCAGAAATGGAGCCGATTGTCGTGCGTCCCGAGGACAATGTCGATTTTAAAATACTTGGCTCGATTCGAGGCGTGATTAGGATGTATCGCTAGTGGATGGAAACGGGTTTTGGTACCGCACCCGATTTTCATTCAATTGCAGGGCAATTGTATTGCGACAGTGTTGATAATCCACACATTCCTGTTATTCAGTTATTCCGGGCGTGCCTGCGGCACCCCCGGTTAGGGATGCAGATGTGACGCCTTCCAGGCGTGTCTGATGATTGTGGTGCTTTGGCAAATCATATTCATTGGCACATTCGCAACATGGTGGTGATACAGAGCTTTTTTCTTTACTTTTTTTGAGTGTTAGCGCACAATCTTTGCGCTGTTTCCGTTTGGTGGAAACTGATTGTTAACCTTTTCTTTTAGGATTTGAAAAATGGCAGAAGACAAAAAACAGCCACAGGGTCTGCAGTTCCAGATTAGCGAAGCAATTGCACAGGGTCTCTATGCAAATCTGGCGATCGTGAGCAACATGGACAGCGAATTCATTCTCGATTTCGCATTCGTTCAGCCCGGCCAGAATCCCGTGAAAGTTCACTCCCGCGTTATTATGAGCCCGAAACAGGCCAAACGCCTTGCCGTCACGCTTTCGAACGGTATCGTTCAGTATGAAGAAAAGCACGGCACGATCGATATCTCCAATCCCGAAGCCAAATAATTTCGAGGCTTTAAGATGAAGTGCGCTGCCGTCATCTGTGCTGCAGGTGCCGGCTCGCGCATGGGCCAGAACAAAGCCCTTTGTCACATCGGTTCCGAAACGTTTTTATCTTCCATCGTTCGGACATTGCGCGATGTGACCATTCCAATCGAACCCATTGTCGTTGTGACCGGTGCACAGCAGGATTTGGTGCGTTCGCGTCATTCGGAACTGCCCGTGTTTTGGGCGCATAATGCGCACTGGCAGACGACCCATATGCTCGAATCGCTCGCCAGCGGCCTGTCGCTCGTTCCCGACGATTGCGATATCATTCACTGGCCGGTGGACTGCATCGGCATTTCGAGCGCAGATCTGAAGCGCCTGTGTGATGTGCCCGAAGGCCGGACGGGCGTGATTGGCGTGAACGGCAAACCCGGACATCCCGTGAAATTTGGTGCGGCACTGATGCGCGAGCTGCGCCGTGATGATCACGTTTACCGGACGCTGAAAGACGTTTTTTTGAGCAGCCCGTATACCCTGATCGAAGCGTCTGGTCCGGTATTGATGAACTGCAACGATCAACGGGAACTTGCGGATTTCGTAGCACGGATGGGGAAATTGTGATAAAATGGATGGCACTTGTTTTGCCGCATGGTGCGGTGCGTGTGTTAATCGTATGTTTAGGAGTTTGAAGCATGACCGATTGTTCAGCTGATTCGATTCGTCGCGTTGGAATTCTTTTTGCCGGTGGTCCCGCCCCCGGAGCCAATGCCGTGATTTCGTCTGCCGCGCTTGTGTTTTTGAAGAGTGGTATTGAGGTTGTCGGATTTCTGCATGGTTATTCGCGTTTGCAGAATTTTGATGAGGAAACCGCTCCGCTGGTCGAAGGGGATGCCTATGAAATGCTGACCCTGAGCAAGGTGGTCGGCTGCCGCAATCGCCGTGGTATTATTATTGGTACGGCGCGTGCGAATCCCGGCAAAATGGTGAACTGCCCGGCAGACCTGGATGATCCCGAAAAGACAGCGCCGCTGCGCAGAACCTATATGGGCCTGAGAAGTCTGGGCGTCGATGCGCTGATTTCAATCGGTGGTGACGATACCCTCAAAACCGCCAACAAACTGTATGAATATCAGAAACATGCGAAAGTGGCGCACAAAGTGCGCGTGGTGCATGTGCCCAAGACGATCGATAACGATTACAACGGCATCGATTTCACGTTCGGTTATTTCACGGCCGTGAACTTTATGGCTCAGGAAATCCGCAATCTGGAAGCCGATTCGCGTGCAGCAGGTGCTTATTTCATCGTCGAATGCATGGGCCGCAAGGCCGGCTGGCTTTCGTACGGCGTTGCAGTTGCCGGCGAAGCCCAGATGGTGATTGGCGTTGAAGATATTCCCGAGCTGATGAAGGCTGCCGGAAAAGAGAACACCGATGTTCTGGATTTGAACGTTCTGGTCGATCATATCGTGGATTTGATTCGTGCCCGCCGTGCCCGCCGTCAGCGTTATGGCGTCGTGGTGCTGGCCGAAGGTCTTGCCGAAAAGCTGCCGCAGGATTTCATCGAGTCACTGTCGCGCGATGAACACGGCCACATTTCACTGGGCGACATCCACCTTGGTCACATGGTCGCCAAGATGGTGATGAAGCGCCTTGGCGAACTTGGCATCCCCAAAGTGAAGGTCAATGGTGTTCAGCTCGGTTACGAAGCTCGCTGCGCCAGCCCGCACGCATTCGACGTCATGCTGGGCAGTGCACTGGGCGTTGGTGCTTATATCGCACTGGTCGAAAAAGACCTGGATGGCTATATGGTTTCGACGGTTGGCCAGCTCGATCACTGCTTTGTGCCGTTTGCACAGCTGGTGGATCCCGAGACGCTGGTTACCGAAGTACGGTTTATCAAGCCGGGCAGCGATTTCCACAGACTGGCGGTATTGCTGAGCGACGACATGGGCACCCGGATGTAGCTAATTTCGCGGGGCTGCGGGGTCCGGGGTGTCCCCGGCGAGGGGGTCGTCGGCGTATTGGCGCGGCGCTATTTCGGTAAGAGACGTGTCACGACACGTCTCTACCTCAATACGCGCTCGCGCGCGGCTATTTCGCTTTCGCTCAATACGCCGCGCCAATAGCCGCGCAGGGGGAGGCTTCCCCCTTTTTCTTACATTTTACAATAGATATGGTTCGCTTATGGCTTGTGGCTTATGGCTTATAGCTGGAATCAGAGAACTCCCAATACTTGTCTATAAGCCATAAACTATAAGCAATAAGCCAGTAAGCAAGATGCATCGGTGTAAAACTATCATCACGGATGCTGTAAATGGCTTTAATCATTGAAGGAATAACAGCAAATGCTCGAACTGGACAGAGAAGTTGGCGAAATTGTTGAGCGCGAGGCGGCAATGCAGGCGTCTGTGCTGCGCATGATTCCAAGCGAGAATATTGTGTCGGACAGCGTACTTGAGGCGCTTGGGTCGATATTTACGAACCGTTATGCGGAAGGGTATCCGGCGAAACGGTATTATCAGGGGCAGGAAAACAACGATGCGCTGGAGCGTCTGACGTGTGCGCGGGCGTGTGAACTGTTTGGTGCGGAGCATGCGAATGTTCAGCCGTACAGCGGGTCTCCGGCGAATATGGCGGCTTATATGGCGATTTGTCAGCCCGGTGACAAAACGGTCGGTCTGGGGCTGAATTCGGGCGGCCATTTGACGCACGGCTGGAAAGTGAATTTTTCGGGGCAGCTTTATGAGGCGCATCAAATCGAGGTTCGGCAGGATACCGAGCGGATCGATTACGACGAAGTGGCGAAGTATTGCGACGAAGTGAAGCCGAAGGTGCTTTTTATCGGCACGACGTCGTATAGCCGGGCGTTTGATTTTGCGCGTCTGCGAGAGATTGCGGATGCGTGTGGTGCGTATCTGGTGGCCGATATTGCGCATGTTGCGGGTCTGGTGGTTGCGGGCGTTTATCCGAACCCGGTGCCGTATGCGGATATCGTGACGCTGACGACGCACAAGACGCTGCGCGGGCCTCGCGGCGGCATGATTTTGTGCCGCGAGTCGCTGGCAAAAGCGGTGGATCGTGCGGTATTTCCTGGCATTCAGGGCGGTCCGCATTTGAATCAGATGGCGGCGCTGGCGATTGCGCTGGGTGAAGCGGCGCGTCCGTCGTTTAAGGCTTATGCCGAGCAGATCGTGGCAAATGCGAAATGTCTGGCGCAGCATCTGGTCGATCGCGGTCTGCGCATCGTGAGCGGCGGCACCGATTGCCATTTGATGGTGGTCGATTTGCGCGCGAAGAATATCGACGGCAAAACGGCTGCAACGGCGCTGGAACATGCGGGAATCGTTTGCAATTTCAACGCGATTCCTTACGATCCGAATCCGCCAAGACGTCCAAGTGGCATTCGCCTCGGTACGCCGAGCCTGACGACACGCGGTCTGAAAGAGCCCGAAATGGCGCTCGTCGCCGATTGGATCGTGCGCGTGCTGGATGCGCCGGATGATGAGGCCGTGATCGCCAATACGGCCGCAGAGATTAAGGCGTTTTTGCAGAAATATCCGTATCATCATCAGGAATGAGGGATGAGGAATCCCAAAACCAATATAATCCGAGGCGCCCGCAGGGCGCAGCCGCCAGCGCCCCGCAGGGGCGCTTGACATTAGCCGGGGGTAAACGCAGTGCAACCCCCGGCGGCAATCGACAATCCGACATTCGTCGCGGGGGTGAGCGAAGCGTAACCCCCGGAAAATGAATCCGGGATATTGGTAATCGGCATCAACCCATATGATCCGACACGCCCCGGCGGGGCGTCTCATTCGCAGACATTCGTCGCGGGGGTAAGCGATAGCGTAACCCCCGGAAAATGAATCCGGGATATTGGTAATCGGCATCAACCCCAGTAATCGGCATCAATCCCATATGATCCGCCCCCCCCGGCGGGGCGTCTCATTCGTAGCATTTAACCGGGGGTGAGCGATAGCGTAACTCCCGGAAAATGAATCCCGGATATTGGTAATTTGCAATCTGAAGGGTTGCAGTTTTTTACGTGAACATGTCGATATCGATTGCAGTAAAAGGCTGATCATGCCATGATATAGACTGCATATGTGTTTTTTGACGCAGTGCGTGAGGCTATCGCTCGTTATAGGTTCTGAGCAAAGACGGGGAAGGTATAATGTTGGAAAACACCCAGAATAATCAGGATAATCCACAGACTAACGGCCTGGACAATCTGGCGGATGATTTGGGCAACGAATTGGTAGACAGTCTTTGGGATGTTGCCTCACCGGGCAGTGCATCGAAGGAACCTTCCTCAACCCCAACCGTGGAAGCGAATGTGATGTGGGGCACCACTGACAGTGGTGATCTTTGGGACGATATCGAAGCATCTGTGACAGATCTGGTGACATCGCTTGGCATCGGTGACGATGAAGACAAGAAATCGGATAAAGACGAGCATGTATCGTCCGAAACGGTGGTGGCGTCGCGGTCTGATTATGACGCAACGATAAAGGCTTCGTCGGTGGAATCGGATGTTCTTGAAGACATCGTCGAAGATGAGATTTCGGACGAGCAGGACGAAAAGACTGTTCGGTTTGATCTTGGCAATGTGCTGGATTCGCTGTCTCCGGGCGAGGATGTGAACTATGCCGATACCTATATTCCGCTGTCTCGCGAGGCGAAGAAATCTGCTCCGGCGAATGATGCAGACGAAGTGGAAATGACGGATGTTGACGGCGAACTCGACGTCGATGGCGATGAAGGGGATGCAGATTTCAACTTTGACGAGAATGCATTTTCATCGATGGATATTTCGGATGAGGTTTCGGGTGTATCAGACAAGAAGTCGGAGACGGATGATCACGTAAAGGAAATCGTCTCGGACAAAGGTCGCGCCGAAGTGGCCAAAAAATCGGCGGCATCTGCCGAACTCAATGGTCTGCTCGAGATGGACAAAGAAAAGACTTCCGAGTCGTCGGAAGAAGCCGAAGCTGAAGCCGAAGATGCCTCAGACGAAGAGGATTTGGATGACGAAGGCATCCGCCTGAGCGAGCGTGCACGCCTTGGCCGCGTGATTCCCGAAGGCGAGGTGATCACAAGCGACCATGAGATCGGTCATGATGTGATTTATGCAGAATCCGAATGCAGCCCCGAAGTGCCGGCCGGCGGCAGCAATGTGCTCAAGGTGCTGGTCACCATTGCAATTGCGCTGATCGCGGTCACGGTAATCGTTGCATTTTATATGCGTTCGGGCATGCAGCAGCCCGAAGTTCACTATATTCAGAAGGGTGCGTTCCAGAACGATAACGGCCAGTTTAAGCATCTGTATTATTCATCGGCCCGCAATCACATTGCGATGTGTTCGGATGTCCGCGGTGTGGTTTGGTCTGGCGGCAAGATGGTCTCTGAATTCTGGCCCGGAAACGGCGGCTGCGCGCGTCTCGTGCTCGCCGATGACGGCACCAGAGTCTGGTACACAGATCGCAACAATCAGCTGTTCGAAGTCAGTCTTATCGCGGGCTTCGGATTTAATCCAAAGCTGGTGACGAATCTGAGCGGCATTGAGGGAGATGAGTTTGCCGTATCGAACGGCAAGGTGAGCTATTTTGCCCGCAACGATGATATGAAGCCGGTCTATCGCAGTGTGAACCTTGAGTCCAAAGAGGTCAAGGATGTTGCGATTCCTGATGATGCATTGCCCTGCAGCGGATTCGTCGGTGATTCGTATGCCTATGTGAGCAAGGATGCAATCCATCTGAACGGTCAGGCGGCTGAGGTCGTTGCATCTCTCGAAGCGCCAAAACTCGGGTGCTCAAGAGAAGTCGCACTTTCGTGCAGCATGAATGGCACCGAAGACTGGGTGGTTCTTTGCAACGACAGCATTCGTCAGGGCAAGGGCAAGATCGCGCAGGAGCCCAACCATTACAATAACGTCGCACTGCGTTCGGGTGCATCGACGTTCAACCTGATTCGTCACAACGAAGGATCTGAACTCGTCACAACCGAACAGTGGATTCGTCTGGACAACCGCAACAATATGGTTGTCGTTCCGCTCAAACAGCCGTTGAACAATGGTTTTGAAGTCGCTTACCATACCGATGAAAAAGCGCCTTTAATCGGTCTGAACAACGATATCATCAAGTTCACGATTGACGGACAGAATGCGCAGTATACGCAGGTGATTCCGCCCCGCGACAAATCGACGAACGAGCTGCTCGGCGCTGCATTTGTGGGCGACGGCAGTCACGCGGTGGCCTTGTCTTCGAATTATACCGAAGGCAAATCCAGAATTTCGCTCTGGGATTTGCAGGAAGGCCGTTTGGTCAACAGCACACCGTTCAATGGCATCATCGAAAAAATCAATATCTCGAGCCAGGGGCGTTACGGATTTGTCGTGAACGAACTGAATTCCGGCCATATCACGTGGATTAACTGGCTGACCGGTGAGCTGATGGGCGAAATCATGCCGGAATTCCCCGTCGAAAATGTGGTCTGGTCTGCAGATGAACAACATGTTCTGATTTACTATGTGAACCAGAGCGCCGATTTGTTCGAAGTGTCCGATAAGGCCGTCAAGCCGATGCGTTCATATACTTCGGATGTCGTTGTCGCGTTTGCGGATAACGAGTTGCTGTGGCACATCGAGGGCGGCGAGGTTTATTTCGAGCGCATCAGCGACAGCGCGCGTTCCGTCGTGAACGAGAAACTCTCCGAGCATCTCGGTGAAACAGGCATCAGCCACATTCTTGCGCATCCCTATTCGGACGATGTGCTTTTCTGGGGCGAAGGCGGTATCTGGCGTTACAATGTTGCCACAAAGCGCCTGAATCTGTTCTCGAGCGACGAGATTTCGTGGCTGGTACCCGATCGCAGCGGCAATTACGTGGCGACATCGAGCGGCCTGATCGAGCTGTCGACGCTCGAAACAAAAGAATTGCCGGCACTTGCGGATAATTCACCGCTGCGCTGGATTGGTTATAAACAGTATTTGCAGACCGCCGATGGCAATTCGGTTATCGATTGGCAGTCGCAGCAGGTGCTGAATGTTCTTCCCGATGTGACCAAGCTGCGTTTCGTGGGCCTTGGCGGCGGTGAACATCCGACCAACAACTATACATTGTCGATTCGCAATAACATCCTGTCGCTCGAGCAGCTCCAGCCGGATGCAGCGCCTCGCACGGTGAGCGCGTTCAGCGGCGAAGATACGCATTCGTGGTGCTGGATTTCGGCCAATGGTGAAATCCAGGCTCAGGGCAATACGTGTGTGTCGTTCATGAAGGATGCCGAAGGCAAATCGTTGCTGAGCGCCAATAACGAAGCCATTTCGGCTTCGATGAAACCGCTGCTTTCGAGCGCTGCCCGTGCCTTCACCCCAACGGCTATCGAATTCATCGACAATGTGAAACTCAATATCGCGACGATTCCCGAAGATGCGTTCCTCGTGTTTGCACCTGCCGAAGGCGAATTGCCGCCGCAGCTCACGTTTGAAGATGGCGTTGTGGCTGCGCCGTTTGCAACCGAACTGAAGCTCGATACGCGCTGGTTCGCGCTCGTCGTTGCTGCAGCTGGTTATGAGAGCCGCACGCTGACGTTCCGTCCGGATCGCGAATCGATTGATATGCGCGTGCCTTTGCTGCCCGAAAATGCAAGCGCTGCGCTGCAGATTCGCTGGTTGTCGCCCGCCGATGATATCGAAGAAAAACCTGCAGATGCACCCGCTGATGCTGCGCCTGCCGCCGATGGTAAGGCCGCACAGGCCAAACCTGCCGTCGCTTTCGGCGATCCGGTTGAGGTTTCGGAAGATCTCGATATCGAGATGAAAGCTCTGGCCTTTGGTCACGTCGATACGCTCAATACCTGCCTCAAGAAACAGTCCAAACCGCATCATCTGCTGCTCGCGCTGCACGATAATCAAATCGTCATCGCAGATCCTGCACTTGATGAGGCGATGAGAACATGCGTGGCACCGGTCGTCGACGATTTGAACAGCCGCCGCGATAAAGGTGCGCTTCCCGAACTTTCGGAAATGGCGAATCTCTACATCGATGTTTTGTTAAGCAAGTAGTCCGATGGCTTCGTCAGCGCCCAAACTCGTCGTATGCTATTCGCTTGGTACGGGGGCCGGATTCGATTTGAGTCTGGCCGCCATGAGCCGACAGATCTGCGAAGATTTGGCAGAAATTCTGGCGCTGAATGAATCCTTCATCACCGTCCCTCAGATGGTGCTCGTTCGCGAGAACGAAACAATCGATTATCATGTCGAGAAGAATGCATGCGCATTTGCGGTGTTTTATTCGCTTCCCGAAACGCATTGGGTTGTCGATTCAACCCGTGCGATCGGCGGCGATATTGCGCTTACCGGCCGCATTGTCGATGACGAAAGCGGCCTGATGCTGAGCATCAATATGCTTGATATCGCAACCGGCTGCCTGCTGTTTTGCGGTTACGAAACGTGCAGCCGCGACGAAATCCACCTCGCCCTGGGGCGGATCGCCGCACGCCTGCTCAGCCACTTTACCCCGAAAGATGCCGAATCGTGGCTGCCGCTCGTGCAGGAAATGATTGGAACATCCAGTTTTCATGCGTATTCCAACTGGATGAACATGCGCGAGGCCGAACGCCGTGCCCAGCGCGAAGGTCTGCCCGCACCGCTGAGCCGAATCGTCGAACACCTCACTTACGCCATCACAGCCGATCCCGGGTATTCGCGCGCAACGCTCAAATTGTGCGAGGTTCTGGGCAATCAGCTCGAACGCCGCGATTACGAATTCATTCTGCGCAATCTCGAACAGATGTACAAACGTTCAGAGGCTTTAAGCCTGATCGTCGTTCAATCGCTCGCCAGACTTGGCCGCCGCAGCGACGCCGAAACCTATCTGAACCACATCATCGACGCATCGCCCACGAACGGCTTGTTCTGGCTGATGCGCGGCTGTCTGCGCTCGGATGAGCGTCTTGCGGCCAAAGATCTCGACGAAGCGCGCCGTTTGATGGGCAACGATTTCAACGGCTGCCGCTCTGCGGTCGATAACGCTCTGCTGAATGTGACTGGGGTTTAGGGGGCGCGGGCTATCGGCTTGCGCCGATACGCTCTGCGGTTCTGCCTATGCGCCGTTGGCGCATACGTCAGAACATTTCGTGTGCATCCGCCAGCCCCTATTCTTCGACGCATGTGTGGTTATCTTTGCATCCCAGATCGCAGTAAGCAACAATACCTGTGTCGTAATCGGGCAAATAATACAAATTCCCGTCCAGCTGGCTGCATGCGGCATTGAGCACAAAGCTGCTGCCGCATATCGTCGTTGTATCGCCTTCGTTTGTGCAGGTTTCGAGGCACATGGCCTGGCCGTCATTCACTTTGCACTGATACTGCGCAGGGCAGGTCAGCAGCGTCCATTTGGCAGAACCAGTTGTTTCGGCGCAATAAATGAGATCATTGTCTTCACACCGGGCGTCTTCTTCTGTTCTGCACGGTTGACCGATAATCGGATTGATACGGCATTTCCCTGCAGTGCTGTCGCAGCCGTGTGTACATGATTTTGTCTCACTGCTATCATCATCGTGACATATGATGGCGACGGTATCGGATTCGCAGTGCGGCACGCATGTATCTTTGGGTTTGCATGCATCGTTTTCACAGCCGTTCGGACATGTATCTTCTGTATATTCTCCCGATACTTTATCGCAAACCAGCAATATATCGTTGTCTTTGCATTTATCGGCTGTACATTTGTCTGCGGGTTTATCTTTGCATTTGTTTTCGGTTAAATCACAGCCATAGGGACAGGTTTGATCGGTTGTATTTCCCGATTGTGTATCACAAACTGCAAGTATATCTTCGTCTTTGCATTTATCGGCTGTACATTTGTCTGCGGGTTTATCTTTGCATCTGTTTTCGGTTAAATCACAGCCATAGGGACAGGTTTGATCGGTTGTATTTCCCGATTGTGTATCACAAACCGCAAGTATATTT
>JAEEGL013355883.1_pt1 | contig 33475 bp, 31 predicted proteins | sample 9134231 | NCBI WGS metagenome assembly JAEEGL01 (sample SAMN16246548, study PRJNA631951) | gut metagenome | biome: gut microbiome; feature: rumen; material: fiber-attached | host: Bos | place: Iran: Karaj | collected 2018-10 | reverse complement strand
TGGAGACAAAAAGGACCAAAAGAACAAGGTCATTTTGAAACATATTCATTACAGAACATTTCACCGAACAGTTCTTTCCTTGAAATGATGGACGTTCTTAACGAACAACTCATCAACGAGGGCAAGGAACCAGTTGCATTCGACCACGATTGCCGCGAAGGTATCTGCGGTATGTGTAGTATGTACATCAACGGTGAAGCTCACGGTCCCGACGACCACGTAACAACCTGTCAGTTGCACATGCGTAAGTTCAAAGACGGCGACACTATCACCGTTGAACCATGGCGTTCGGCTGGTTTCCCTGTAATCAAGGACTTGATTGTTGACCGTAGTGCGTTCGACAAGATTATGCAAGCTGGAGGTTTCGTGTCGGTAAATACAGGTGGTGTTCCTGACGGAAATGCTATTCCTATTCCAAAGCCAAATGCCGACGAAGCAATGGATGCCGCTTCTTGTATTGGTTGTGGTGCGTGTGTTGCTACTTGCAAGAACGGTTCTGCAATGTTGTTCGTTTCAGCAAAAGTTTCGCAGTTGGCACTTCTTCCACAAGGAAAAGTTGAAGCAGCTCGCCGTGCGAAAGCAATGGTTGCAAAAATGGACGAACTTGGTTTTGGTAACTGTACAAACACTGGTGCTTGCGAAGCAGAATGTCCGAAAGGCGTTTCAATCACAAACATCGCTCGTTTGAACCGTGAGTTCTTGTGTGCGAAATTCCAAGACTAATCAATACATTGGTTTTGAAAATCAAAAGGCTGCCCAATCGGGTAGCCTTTTTTATTTTTTCCTCATCTGCCTCGTCATTCCGACCGAAGGGAGGAATCTGTTTTGTAGTAACGATTATGTGTTTTCTGTCAACCATTCAGTGGCAGTGACAGTTCGTATCTTTTTCCCTTCGATTTCTATTGTTGTCGCATCGCCAGTCATCATTATCAACAACAGATTATCGCAACCGGTTTCGGCAGAACCTTTCAACAATCCGCCTATCTCGCGCGAATAGAGTTTTGCGGAAGGCGATTTGAAGTCATAGGTAACTTGTATTAACTGTTTCACTTTCATCCGTTCAACCTTCACGAAATCAACTTCATACGATTTTGGCTTACGTAGGTAGTAAATCGCTTCGGTTTCGGTTTTGCACCGCCGCATAAGTTCCAATGCTACAACATTTTCGAGCCGCCATCCAAGGTTGTCGCTCATCAACACAATATCGCGATCCGATATAAAAGCATTGTCAATGGCGTATAGTTTTTCGGTAGAACGACGTTCTGCACTTTTAAACGAATATTTTGGCACGCTTAGCAATATAAACGCCGATTTCAGATATCCAATGTATCTTTGTATGGTGTGGGGCGATTTTACATCGAACATAGTGGCAAATTCATTGCTGAATATTTCTTGTCCAAAACGGTCGAGTAGAACATTTGCCAATTGCCATATTACATTTGAATTATGAATGTTATATCGATGGCAGATGTCTTTGTTTACAACAGCGCTCAACAGCGACTGTATGTATTCGTGACTGTTATCGCCTGCCATTAGTTCAGGAAAACCACCCTGCATCAGATATTTGTCGAGCGCGTTCATTCGTAATGCTTGTGCTTTGGTGGAATATCCGCCTATCGTCACGTTGTTTATCTTGCAATATTCGCTGAACGAGAACGGGAAAAGTTTAATCTCGTGATATCTGCCAGTAAGGTACGTCGATAATTCGCCACTAAGCAAATTGGCGTTGCTACCTGTGATTATCAAGTGTATTTTCTGCCTTAACAGACGGTTTACAAACAGCGGCCAGTCCGATACGTTTTGCACTTCGTCAAGAAACAAATGGCTGAATTCGCCATATATGCGGTAGAGTGTTTGTAAAACATCGTCGAGTTGCTCCGTCTTCAATCTGGCAAGGCGGTCGTCATCGAAATTGACATACGCAAAATTTACCTTGCTTTCAAGCAAACGCTTTTGACATAAAGTCGATTTTCCGCTCCTACGCACGCCTATCACCACTTGAGCCAATGGGCTGTCTAACTTTATCTCATGTTCTTCGGCGCGTGTTATAAGAGCGGCAACATTGGTTGCTCTCAGTTCGTCTTTTTGGTCTGAAAGTATTCTTAATAAATCCATATGCCAATACTTCTACACATCAAAGATACTTTTTATATTTGAAAAATGCAAATTTTGGAAAGATTTTGATTTTGAAAATGCAAATTTTGGAAAGATTTTGATTTTGAAAATGCAAATTTTGGAAAATTTTCTGTTTGGAAAATGCGAATTTTAGAAATCCTGATTGTTAAAACATAAAAAAGACAACCCATTCTTGGATTGTCTTTTTTACATACCAGAAACCAATCTTTTACTTTTTTTTCGGCACAGGGATAGTGTAGGTGGTGTCGGGGTCGCCAATACGTTCGGTGATAGTGTCGTACGTGTAATCACGCTCTATAGGTTTTGATGCGTAGATGTAGATTACAGAATCGTGAACATTGTCACCTTCGCCCACTTGCACAACAATAGAACCTTTTATAACCGCTGGTTCTCCGTAAGGTACTCCAACCACAATCAAGGTATCCTTGCCGTCGATGTTTGCCAATACGCCATCTTCGTCGGCTTTCAGGATAGTGATTTGGTCATTCGCAGTAACAGGTTCTGTTTTCTGCGGTTCTTGCACTTGAGGAGTTGTTTCCTCGTCTTCCTTGTTGCAGGCAACTATCGCTGCCACAGCAAACATTGAGATAAAAAGCACTTTTTTCATACCATCTATTTTTTAAATTTAACGTTTGAATTATCTACAATTTCTTTTTTTACAAAATACCCGGAAATTTGTTCTTTCTCATAACCGAAATATAAGGTGTCATTTGAAAGTTTTACGTTTTCCACTTTAGGCGCCTCGCATAGAACCAAATCATTGTATGCAATTGCGGTGTCCCCTAATGTTATGTACGTGCATCTTTTTGCCTTGTTGCCACTTTCCACATCTATCTCAAATATTTCACTTTCCGAAAAATTGAAATAAACACTGTGTTTGCTTGCGGAGTTATTATAGTCATCGGTTCCAGTTTTATATTCAAGGTACCAGTCTGTTCCGATAATTTGATTTTGAATTACAGAAATTGCTGAACCATGACCATCCGAATCGCTTTTGGTAACATTCTTTGGGTCAATAGAATTTTCCTCCTCGTCTTTGCTACAAGACGTTGCAAGGAAACCGAAACATACAGATGCACATAGCATCCCAAAAACCACTTTTTTCATTTTTTTACGTTTTTAAATGTTGATAAAATCTCTTGAAGTTCAGTTATTTTTTTGTCTGAAAAAGAAAGATTAAGAAGTTTCAGGTAATAATCCTTTTCTTTTAACCAGAAATCACCCTCTAAGTTTCTAAAGTTTCCTCCTATCTCATAATATAAAACAACGCCTATTTCAGTTCCTTTGGCATCTTTTACATATAGAAGTTCCTTATTGTTGTTGAAACTAAAGATAGTGTCGTATTCAAAAAAAATAGAACGCTCTGCACCCAAAACAATATCCTGTTTTGCCGATCGAATATCGACGGAATTATCACACATCGAAGAATTTTGCAATAGATAGGACTGTGGTATTTCCAAAGTTCCTTTTTCAAATATATTTACAATTAAAGTTTGTGGGAATGTACAATCCGACGATAGTGTAACATCAACATATTCAGGTGGATAAATTTCATCGTCACGAATATAGAAATTCTTAATTGTCACAGTCCCATCAGGGTTAAAAATAACCTTACAATTTGTTTTTCTTGCCAAAGGAGATGTTTTCAATTGGTCTAAACGTTCCACTTCTATTGAATCGTCACAGAAGAAACGATAGGTGTATTTTTTTACGATCTTGTTATGCATATTCTGCAAATAAACTGTGTCATTGTCTGAAAAAGTTAGCAACGTTGCATTTTCATTCGGCAAAATTTCACGCCAAGAACCTTTCAGTGATTTATCTTGAGGTTCTTTTGTATTTTGCTCCTCTGGTTGCTTTTGTTCTTCTTTTTGCTCAGGCACAATAGAATCTGCTTTTTTCTCGCAGCCCAAGAGAAGAAATACACTCATTAAACCGATTACAAATACATTTTTCATTTCTGTTTTGTCATTATCATTTGCTATCTATATATATGTTCTCAAAAATAGCAAAAGACTGCACGGGAAACAAAAATTTTTTTTCTGAGAACTTCAGATTCACTATTTTACGCTTTGATGTCATCGTTTGTTAGTAATCCCTTTTAGTTCAAGAAATTTACAGTCGGAAATGAATGTGTTTCCGTAGAGATAGAAATTGAACGGTTCGTACTCTATATTTTTTAGTAAATCCATTTGTAGATAGAGTTTTTTATTTTGATGTTCTATCCAAAATATTGCTTTGATAGTATCGTTTAGGACTTGGAAAGATGAATCCTTTGCGATTTTTAGGAATAAGATTCTTTGTTTCTCTTTCGTGTAGATGAAACATTCCTTTATTGAGAGAGAATTTACAATAGTGTCGGTACAAATCATGGTGATTGCCTTGTCGTTTGAACTTGGTCGATAATTTTGAATGAATCCCGTTTCTTTAAAATTCTTGTAATAGCGTGTTTTATTCTTTTACAAACTTATACGACTCTCCGTTTACTATCAGCACATATGTTCCCGTTGGCAACATAGAAACATTTATTTCTGCCGAAGAATCTACATTTTGTTGCAACAAAAGTTTGCCTTGCAAATCAAAGATTTTGATTTCGTTTTCTGCATTGGACAAGGTTAGGGTTAGTTTGTCTTTTACAGGGTTTGGAGAAATGATATACTTATTGTATAAATCAGTTAACGCTGTTCTTTGTGCAGAAAAACTTAATTCATAGTTTTCGTCAGGGTTATAGGAACTAGCGTGAACATTTGTATCAGTTAATATGAAATGAATTGTATATTCACCTTCTTGTAATTTCCCAAGAGAAATAGTATCTGACACAAACCGTCCTATGCATTTCAAATTGCTGTCATACTTACCCGAAATATAAATACTTGATTCTTTCACACTATCAATTTCCAAATGGGTGGTGCAATCTCCACTATAGGCATCTGTAAAAATAACAAATTCGGTTTCTCCTGATTTTGATAAATAAGCTGGAATAACTTTCGTTTCTGTTATTTTTGATTGTGAATATCCTGAAAATGACCACAATATGAATGTTGTTGCAATAATAACTATACATGACTTTTTCATACTCTATTGTTTTATAAATGTTAAACTCTCTGAATCGTTTACCACCAACACATACGTACCTTTGGGCAACATTGAAACATTCACTTCTGACGATTGTTCTATATTCTGCTGCAACAAACGTTTTCCTTGTAAATCAAAGATTTTGATTTCATTCTTGTTGGTTTGTAATGTTAGTTTTAATACATTTGAAACTGGATTTTCGAACTTTAGTACAATTGATGACACTGTATGTATTGCATCTTGTTCATTATGTATAGGTATAATTTGAGATATTGTAACTGTCAGAAATAAATCCGTGGTATTCAAGTCTTTTGCGGCTTGTTCCTCATCTCCACAACCAGCTAAATTAAATATTGTTTGATATTGACTATGAGGGTTATATGGAACTGCTACAATGTTGTATGTCTCAAATACAGAAGTTAATTCATCTTGTTGTAGAAGAGCATCTTCTTCTATCTCTTTATTCATTAAAACCTGAATATGAAATTCTGGCTTATCACCACATATTTGTGATTGGGCATAAGAACAAAATCCATAAAACACTAATATAATAGAAAGAATCTTTTTCATAATTACTCCAAATTTAAATTAACACCATTTTGAACTTCCACATCGGAATCCAAATATACATTATTTTCAGCATCTAGTGTTATACTTGCGTTATTTGTAAAATACACATTGCCTTGAGAGGCACTGCCGTAGTAATTGTAATACAACAGGTCGCAAGAAAGAATAAAATTTTTTTCATAATACTATCTTTTAATTTGTTATATATATATGTTCTCAAAAGTAGTAAAAGACTGCATGGGAAACAAAATTTTTTTCTGAAAGGTTCACAACAATAATTGAGATTCGATTGCTAAAAACAAAAGAAAGGCAACCCGTAAAGGATTGCCTTTCTGAAAAAACTGTAAACACTAAAAACAATCTTTCGTAATACGATGTAGAATAATTAGTATTCATTCTTGACATCCAACGTACTACCAGAAACCACCTCAAATGGTCCATCAATGGTGATAGTTTGGTCTGCCATAAGTGTTAGATGTGCATTATTTGATACTGTTACATTTTGTACATATAATGAGCAATTAAGAATCATTGTATTTGAAGTCACATTATGATTCTGATATGTATATGTTCCTGTACACGCTTGTCGAACTGCCGCATATGCATCCACCAAACCATATCCAACCTCTTCGTTCCAAGGTCCATTGGGTCTATTGTAATAGTAACCATATTCATAATCTTCAGGTTTTAATATACGAGCTGTCCGTTCTATAATATCGCAAACCTCTTTCTGTGTTAGATTCGGATTTCTCGATAATACCAAAGCTGCTACTGCTGCAACATGTGGACAAGCTGAGGAAGTGCCATTAAAATCTGGAGTATAGTTTGAGGCAGAATATCCTGCTGTTCCTTGTCTATCTGTTGTTGGAATAAATACACCAGGTGCAACAACGTCTATTTGTGGACCATAATTGCTTCCCCACCAATCTTCTCCATCGCAAGAATTAGCATTTTTTCTTTCTCCACATGGAGACATAGCTCCTACTGTAAGTATGGAATCATTGTAATTTGCAGGATATGCTATGGGACAGCCTTCGTTTCCTGTAGCAAAAACAACAACACATCCCAAACCATTTCGTCCATTCCTAATAGCATTCATTATTGCATTACTTAATGCGTCATTTGAAGAATTACATCCCCACGAACAACTTATCACGCTTGCATTATGAAGTACCGCCTTGTTAAAGCAGTTTGCCATTTTTTGATACAAATCTGTAGTGGTATAATTAAAACTTAATGACATAATTGGACAATTGGGCGCGATTCCAGCAATTCCTATATTGTTGTTGGCGGCAGCCCCAATGATTCCAGCGCAAGATGTTCCATGATCTCCGTATAAAACACTAGGGGAGGTATTGGTTTCTGAATCATAACTATAATTATACATATTAGGCAAATCAGGATGATTTAATTTCACCCCATTATCAATTACGGCAACCACGACGGATGAACTCCCCATTGTCCGTAACATAGCGTGACAATAGTCTATATCTAGCCCAACTTGATTCCCTTGTTGACCAGTATTTGAAAGATTCCATTGGTAGCTGAAATAAGGATCAGACGTACATGTTGGTTTGATACCATTCATTATATCAACTTCTACTGATTCAAACTCGTTCGATGCACTAAAAATATTATACAAATCAATAGTATTTAGCGACGTTGAAAGTAAGGTGTACCATAAGGGCATATATTCGTTATTACCGACAACGTTTACACCATATTGTTGAGCTAATTCAAATAATCTTACAGAATCTGATTGTTGTTTTAGTTTTACTAAAAACAAATTTGAATATAATAAATCATTCCCTATAATATTAGATGTATAATTGGACGAAACATACAGCACGTCTGGAGATGTTTCTATTTGTTTAAACAACGTTGCTGGAACGACTGCCCATAAATAATCGTTGTATGAAATGTCTCTTTTGTTCAATACCACCTCGTTTAATGAGTAATCACCAGAATACCGAATATCCTCTGATTTAATAAATTCCTTCATGAAATCTGTGCTCCTTACGCAGACAAAATAATTAGAATCTAATGGTTGTAATACTATCTCCTTACCATCGTGCAAATACGAGATAGCTTGACTATAAACTAAGCAACAACAGATAATTCCGCATAAAAATAGTGTTAATCGTTTCATCGTAGTAATGTTTATTGTTTCACAAAGGATTTTGTTGTTTTTTGCCCATCTACATCAATCTCGCAAATATATACGCCTGATTTTAGATTAGATAGGTTGATCTCTTCGGAAAGTGAGAACGTATTTTCATAGTTAATTTGTTTTACCAAATGTCCGTTCTGCGAATAGATACGTAATTGTACGGATTTATATGAGCAATTGTTAGTTAGACAAACTTCAATCACATCGCTGGATTTCTTTTTTATAATCAGAGATTGATTTACTGTTGGTAAAACAGATAATTTTTGAACACTAAACATTATATCATATGAAACAGCTTGAAAATCACCAGATTCATAGATTTTATTTCCACATTCTATTGATGTCCCACTTTTATTGCCAAAACAAATTAGAGTGTACCATAATGGCATAAGTTCATTATTCCCGACAATTTCCACGTGTGATTGTTCTGCTTGTTGTTCTAATAAAGCAACATCGTCCTCGCTTTTTAGCTTTACATAAAAGAAGTTTGAAACTGGATTTGTATGTCGCTCGATTTTATAATACGGTGAGTAATATGGGACATCGTATTTTTGGAGTATTTCATCTAAAATTACAGAATTTATGGTTGCAAAATAAGCACCTTGTAACTTTTGCTCCATTCCTTCTCTATATACACATCCGACAGTTCCAACTTCGTCATTGTTTAGAACATTTCTACTATAGGCCTCTGTTTGTAATAAGTCATATAAATCTTTACTATAGTGGAATATATAGTATTTACTATAGTCCTTTTCTGTAGTAACTTGGTTACCCTCATTCCAATAATAATTGTCCTGTCCGTATGCAGTTGCTATCGCAACCAAACATACCATTAATGTCAAAAAACGTTTCATAATAACCTCCTATTTTTCCAATTAATATTATTACTCTGTTAAAATCATTTGTTTGCTACCTATAAGTTTACCATCGGTAACCAAACTATAAATATAAAGACCTGCTTGTAATTCCGAGCCAGATATTGAAACCGATGTTTTTTCTCTACCAGTAACAGTAATGGATTTCACTTGTTTACCTTGAAAATCGTAAATATACAACATTGCTTTTGACACCGATGTAGGTATAAACATTTCAATCTTTGTACTCGAGGTAAACGGATTGGGTTTATTCTGGTAAAGCATAGTTTTTTCATCTATGGTATTACTTTCGTCATAAATAGATGATGATTTTAATTCTCCAAAATTGTTGTCAACAAGTTGTTCTTTCAGTTCTTCAATTTGACTTTGTTGTTCCTTGATAGCTTCTAACAAATACGGAATCATTCCAATATACGACATCAATTTTATATTAGACGTATCAACCGTTTCAACTAATTCAGGAAAAACTTTTTCAACTTCTTGGGCGATAAAGCCAACCTGCAATTTTCCATCTTTATCGTCTTTCCAATTATAGGTAACCCCATCTATTTTACATACTTTCGACAATACATCACCTTCTATTTTGTGTATGTTGGTCTTTAAAGTACTATCAGATTGTTGGTCTAACGAAGCACATTGGATATCTGCATATCCTGTATTTGATAGTTTATAAAAAACCACTTTCGATGACGGCTGAATACGAGGGTCCGCATTTCCAACCACAAAGTGCATTTGGCTATTATAATTGGTTGGCTCCAATACTTGGCTATAGCCTTTCATGTGCAATACGGCAACCGGAGTTGTTACAGCGCCAATACCTACTTTACCATTGTTTGCAACCTTGATTTGTGCACTTGCCGCTACGACAGAACCACACAACATAAATAACATTACTACTCTTTTCATAACTAAAACTTTTTAAATTGTTAAACTTGTTATCTATATATATGTTCCAAAAAGTAGTAAAAGACTGCACGGGAAACCAAGAAAAATTTTATTTTCAATGTATAACTCCCAAGATTTTCAATGTAGAACTCCCAAGATTTTCAATGAAAAATTCCCAAGATTTTCAATGAAAAACTCCCAAGATTTTCAATGGAAAACTCCCAAGATTTTCAATGAAAAATTCCCAAGATTTTCAATTTTGGCATTGTAACCAACAAATATGCTAATACAGAATAATCTTACAAGATTGTTCGCACTTGTTTACGATTACGGCGTATATTCCTTTCGGAAGGGCTGATATATCTATTTTTGCGGATTTTTTAATTTTTTGTTGCATAACCTTTTGCCCTTCGGTATTGTATAGTGCCACAACGTTGTTGCTTGTTGGTAGCGATATGTGGAGTGTGTTTCCTTCAAGCATCAGCCAGTTATCGGTCTGTGTGCTGTCTTTCGCAATCGGGAACTCATCGGTTTTTTTCTTGATTTGCTGGTAGGGTGGATTTTCTTCAACACCAACTGCATACCACGCATCGGCAACAGAATTGCCGTAAGAAGGATTATTCGGAAATAAATCCTCAGCGGCTTTGAGCGTGCATGCCCTCATATCGGCGAAATTGCTTGTGGCTGAAAGATATTCGTTTTCTGCACAATATACAATTTTTGCGGCATTGGAAATCCCAATTCCATTCACGTTGTAGGATTTGTTCAGGTCGTTAGTCCCAGAACCGCCTTCACACAGCAGATAGAACCAATAATTCAACACACCGCTGTTGGTGTGGACGCCACAATAGTCGTTTTTCCTACTTGGAGTGCAACCTTCGGTTTCGTACCAATATAAACCGCCATACGTGTCGGCTTGTCCCTCTGAGTTGGGGTTGCTCATGCTACGCAACGCCGTATGGTCGGCACGAATATCAACATCTTCGCCGCAAAGCCATGTTTGTTTGTCGTTCGTGTAATATTCTTCCACACACGTTCCCCAAATGTCGCTCAAACCTTCGTTAATCGCCCCCGATTCTCCTGCGTATTTCAAATTGGCGGAATAGGTGCATACCGCATGTCCAATTTCGTGGGCAACAATATCCAAACTCGCCATAATGTCTTGATTCTCATGTCCATCGCCAAAGCAAAACAACTGTAATGTACTTTCCCAAAACGAATTTTCATAATCTGTTTTATAATGGACACAACATTGTATGGGTGCTCCTGCATTATCGTAACTATTTCGTTGAAATGTCGTATAAAAATAGTCGTAGGTTTTCATTGCCGCCCAATGCACGTCCAATGCTCCATCGTCTTTGTTGGAATTGTGGTATTCCGCTGTTGTCCAATTATTATCAGTATCGGTAAACTCCGTTAGTTTTGCGGTATTGTTTGAATGATTGAGATTTCTCGTGTAAATTCCGTTTCCACGTGTTGCATCCTTCAACACATATTTCGAATCCTCAAACGTTGTTCCAATCGTTTGTGTTCCACTATATCGCGTGTTTGCAGTTCCTCTGGCGTAAATCACCCGTGAAATTTTATCAAGAATTTGCCCCGATTGTTCGTCAATTATAACATCAACGGAGGTTTCAAGGTTTTTCCCATCGGAAACTGTAACCCTGCTGGCATAATAGAGATTCGTGTCCTCGCTGTCGAAGCTGTTTTTTGCCATCACTTTTTCAATTGTATAGCGAAAATCATAGTCCGACGTTGATTCAAAAACCTCTGATTCTGCAACTTGTATGATTTCCGCTTCCCCCAACGTAGAAACATTTCCTAAATTGTCTATCGAAGAATAATATGAGCCATTGATGGTTGTGATTACGTCATTTTCAATATGAATCAACAAATCCGAGTCCAAAATCCTATACTTTCCATAATACTGGTGCAGCCTCAAAAGAATTGAATTGTCGTTGTGCGATGTTTCTTCCCTATACATACGAAACATAATGTTGGAATCAACCGTAAGATGTTGTCTCAGGGTATTGTCCATCGCCGTTGTGTCGTAGTGGATGCCGTTCTCCAATTGATGGAAAACCCGTAGCAAATCCTGCGAAAAGCACAATTCGCATAGGCACAGACAAACTACAACGATTATTTTTTTCATAATCCAATCAGCATCAAATGCTTATTTTTTACAAAATAAACACTTTTTGCTTATACTTCCAATTCTGGACATCTACCATGTAAATCTTATTCCCACAGGCAATGAGAATGTGAATGGATGCTCCGTGCAGTAGGTTTCCAATTTGCCTGTTGTCGGAATGTAGTACCGTATGCTTGGTTCGGCAAAAATGCCGATGTTTGGTGTAATGCTATATTGCAAACCAAATCCCGTGCTAACCGACCATTGCAACGGTACGCTGATGTCAGCTGTATCGAGGCTTTCGTTCGTGTTGTGCAGGATTCCGTTTTTGTTGAATGTGGAATGGACGGGAATTTCCATGGTCACGCCAAGATTTCCGTAAAGGTTCAACTTATTCATGGTCAATATGTTGTAGATGCTTTTTACAGGAATGCCGACATAGTGGATGGTCTGCAACGGTTCACGGCTGATTATCTGACTGGAATCTTTCTCGAAATCGGAAACCAAACGTATGTAACTGATTCCTGTTTCCACACCAAACCGCTTGTTCAGGTCGCGATGCGCGCTTAACGTTAATGCAATAGGCATATAGTGATGGCTTGTGTATCGAACGGTGTCGTAGTTGTTTTCACCACTACCAGGACTATAACCCTGCCCTTCTGGTATAATATGACCGACTATCGAAGATGATGCTTGTTGTTCATCATAACTTCCTGCGTATGCAAATTTCATTGCCCATAATTGTGGCGTGTTTGAGCCGTGCATAGGCTTTTCAGGGAAAATGTTCGTAGGGTTGTAATATGGCGTTTCAACAATCTTTTGAATGGTTTGAATCGTATCGAAATCGCAGTTTTCAAGCAACGTGTCGGATGTGGTGGCGTTGTGGGCTACCTCAGTTTCCGCCGTATCGGATAGGGCGGATTTGTTCATATAGCCACCAGCAGACTGTTGTGGTCTGGCAGTTGGTGCTGTTTGTTGTGTCGGTTGCTGCATAACAATTGTTTGCTGTTGAGGTTGTTCCGTCGGCTGAATGGTCGGCGTTTCGCTCTGATTCACCACAATAGGGGTTTCGCCGTCGGCAATGGAATCTTCTTTGCGGAGGAAATAGAATGCCACGGGAATAAGAAGCAACAACACTGCCCAATATTGCTGAATAATTTTGCGGAGCAATTGTTTCGCCCGTGCCAATTGCGACGACGATGAATGGGGATCAATATTAAGCACGGCGGCTATCTCCTTGTGCGAAAGTCCCTCGAATACCGCCAATCGAAATATTTTGCCATAACCCTCAGGAAGTTTGTCAACCAAATCCATCATTTCGGTTAGGGAAATTTCTTTTGCTTCCTTTGGTAATGCGTCTTCTATGAGAAATTCATTGTTGTCGGTGTCGTCAATTGCAACATTCTGGTGAGTTTTCTGGTATTCTGTATATTTCGCCGCTACGTTTCTCGTTATCGACATCATCCACGCCTCCGCTTTACTGTCGTCACGCAACTTGTCGAACGAGGTGAAGATAATCACAAACGAATCGTGTAGCACATCGTTGATGGCTTGTTTGTCAGATAGATAGCGTCGGCATACGCCTCTCATCCGTTTGGCGTATAAGGTGTATAGTTCACCAAGGGCTTCGGAATCTCCCTGTCTGCACCTTCCTATCAATTTTGTTATCTCCACCGAGGTCATAAATCTCCATATATATAGTTCGAAAAATGCGAAAAGACTGCATCATAATTGTGATTTTTTTTCAAAAACACAATAAATTTCTGACAAGGTACGCAAAATCCCCATAAACTTCGCAATCCAAACGGGATGGAAAATCTTATTTTGTTTGTCGAACATTAGTTGTATATTTGCCTTCCAACGATATGAGATTCTATTGCCTTCTATTCGGACGAATTCTTAAAAGTCTGTCATTCCAACGGCTGTGGAATCTTTGTGTGTTGTACGTTTCGTATTGTGCATCGCGCATTTGGGGTAATCATGTTTGTAAGGGAATGCCTGCGTTCATCAGCATAGAGCCTACGAATATTTGCAATCTCCAATGTCCCGAATGCCCTACGGGAAACAAGAGCAGCATTGTCCCAAAGGGAAAAATGCAACTTAAATTGTGCAAAACGCTCATTCCGCAAATTAAGCAATCGGTGCTGTTCGCAAATTTATATTTTCAGGGTGAACCATTTGTAAATGAATCAATTATTGAAATTATAAAATTGGCGGAAGATGCAAATATTCCTACGTCAATTTCATCTAACGCCCATTTCATTACGCCTCAAAATGCCGACGAAATTGTGAAATCTGGTCTTACAAAATTGATAATTTCTTTGGATGGCTACAATCAGGAATCATACGAAAAATATCGTAGGAATGGTAGTTTCCAAAAGGTTCTTGATGGAATGAAGGCTATTCAGGAGGCAAAAAAACGCCAGAAATCGCATTTCCCGTTGGTGGAACTGCAATGTTTGTTGTTTAAGCACACCGAAACGCATACTGATGAAATCCGTGCTATTGGAAAATTATATGGTGCTGACATAGTGGCGTTTAAGACTGCGCAATTCTACGATGCGCAAAATATTGATATGCTTCCGTCAAATAAAAACAGCAGATATTCCGTTACAAATGGTACGTTGAATATTAAAAAAGAATTAAAAAATCGTTGTTGGAAAATGTGGAGTTCGTGTATCATAGCGTGGAACGGGAATGTGTTGCCGTGCTGTTTCGACAAGAACCACACGTTTGCGTTTGGTTCGCTGGATTCCAAGAATTTAGAACAAATTTGGCACTCCGAGGCGTACAACTCGTTCAGAAAAACAGTTCATACAAATCGAAAACAAATAAAGATGTGCCAAAATTGTAGTGAGTAAACCTGCAATTCAAAAAATAGAATATTTTTGCGGTAAAGATTGTGATATGAACAAAACAAGGCACGTACTATTATATATTATGTGTGATTTCCTCACGGCGGCAATCGTGTGGACGTTGTTCTTCTTTTTCCGTAATGAATTCATTGACGCATATTATCTCGAAAATCCGGAATTGCGCACGCTTTTTCTGAGCGATGTCCATTATATGTACGGACTTGTGTTTATTCCGCTGATGTGGATTTTGTTGTATTATTTAAGTGGCTATTACAAAAACATATATAGAAAATCGCGTTTGAAGGAATTCCTGACTACGTTGTTGATGAGCGTTCTGGGTTCTTCGATTTTGTTTTTTGCCATAATCCTTAACGACAATGTACCCTCATACACAGCATATTACGAGTTATATATAACATTGATTGTCCTTCAGTTTGTGATTTCATACATTCCCCGTGTTATAATCACAACGTCCACCACAAATAAAATCCGTTCCCGAAAAATCGGATTCAACACATTGTTGGTTGGCAGTAACGAAAAAGCGGAACAATTGTATAAACGGTTACAATCCGCAAAAAAATCTGCTGGAAATATGTTTGTGGGTTTCGTGAACGTGATTCAGCAGGAACGATACCAAATGGCTGAGTATATGCCACATTTGGGCACAATTGACGATGCCAAGAAAGTTATTGAAGAATATAAGGTGGAAGAAGTGATTATTGCCATCGAAACTAAGGAACATACGTATATCGAACATATTTTGTCGTGCCTGCAAGGCACAAAAACAATAATCAAGGCAATTCCCGATACCTGTGATATTGTTTCGGGACGGGTAACATTCACGTCAATCCACGAAGAGCCGTTGATTATAATATACCAGAATGTGATGCCGATTTGGGAAGAAAAACTAAAACGCGCCATGGATATTATTGTGTCGTTGTTGGTTTTGATTCTTGGTTCTCCATTGTATCTTTTCACGGCTATAATGGTGAAGCTCTCGTCGAAAGGTCCTGTGTTCTATAAGCAAGAACGTATCGGGCAATATGGCGTGCCTTTCACTATATATAAATTTCGCTCAATGGTGGTCGATTCCGAAGTGGATGGCCCGCAGCTATCGTCGGAACACGACGACCGCATCACTAAATGGGGACATACTATGCGTAAATTCCGATTAGACGAAATTCCTCAGTTCTACAATGTGCTGAAAGGTGATATGTCGTTGGTCGGACCACGCCCGGAACGGCAGTATTTTATCGACAGAATTGTGAAACTTGCTCCGCATTACACTCATTTGCAGAAGGTTCGTCCAGGTATTACCTCGCTCGGACAAGTAAAATACGGCTATGCGCAAAGTCCTGAGGAAATGGCAAGTCGTATGAAATATGATATAATCTACATTGAAAATATGTCGATCTACCTCGACATAAAAGTGTTGTTCTACACAATTAAAACGGTATTTTCGGGAGAAGGGATATAATACACCTCCTAACTATCAAATCACCCCTTGCTCAATTTGAACCACAATCCGTTCAATCATCATATCTTCACCGTTTGCGTCGTAGGTGGTTTTGAGCGATTCACCAAAAACTTTTGCCATGCTTTGCCACATAATTGCAGAAAAACCGCCACGGAGTTCTTTAATTATGTCATGTGCGGAACGGTTCAACTCACGATTGATTAATTTTAACAGAATTTCACCTTGATGGACTGTCATAGCGAACAACTCATCATAGTAGCGGTCGAGCAATTCGTCTTCCTTTGCTTTTATATATTTTCTACGAAGTCTTTCGTTCGGCAAAGAATCCATAATGTTTTCAATTTCCTTGAAAGTCGTTTTCGCTATTTGGGAGTAGGGATATACTTTTTTTACATCGCGCACCAATTTTTTGTAGCGGTAATAATCATCTTTCGATGCAAATTTCAGCGTTGGGAAAATATATACCTTTGGCACATGGACAACTGCAATTGTGTCGCCATTTTCAACTACTCCTGGCAGGTCGTATCCGATATTAGACATTTGGCATCTGCCATACAAGCAGAGTAATACGCTTACTGTTATGAGAATAATCCGTTTCATATCGCAACAAATATAAATTATATTTTTTCTGATTGCAAAAACAATACCAAAAAAAGAAAATCGTTTTTCTTGAAAAAGAATCAATATCTTTGCCGTGAAATGATAGTTGTAGTTGATGCGGGAAATACGAATGTGAAGTGGTATGTTTTCGAAAATGGAATCATACTCCGTTCTGTGCGTTCCACCTACGATGATTTCTTTTCATCGTCGGTCGGATTCGGCAATGAAACGTTTGAGAAAGCCGTGATTTGTAATGTGTCGGCGTACGATACTGCTGAAATTATGGCAAAATTTCCTGTCGCTACATATTATGAATTCACCCATTCATCGAAAATTCCGATGAAAATTGCCTATGCCACGCCAGAAACCCTTGGGCTTGATAGAATTGCGGCTGCTATTGGTGCAAATTTGCTCAGTCCCGACAGACATAAACTGGTGATTGACTTTGGAACTGCCATCACTGTTGATTTTGTTGAAAAAAATAACACGTTCATCGGCGGAAATATCTCGTTGGGATTGCATGCCCGTTTTAAGGCCTTGCACGAATACACGGGAAAATTGCCACTAATAGAAACTGTTGACTCCGTTGGCGAAATCGGAAAAACTACGCACGAGGCGGTTGTTAATGGCGTAGTGCTTGGTATAAAATATGAGATAGAAGAATATATTCGGTTTTATGAGGCTAAGTATCAGGATGTTGCGATTTTCTTTACAGGTGGAGATTGTCATTTCTTTGAAAAGAATATAAAAAATACCATCTTTGCACATCAAAATTTGGTCGCATTGGGACTATATGTAATTTTGAAATATAATGAAGCGTAAACTATATATAATTGTATTTGTTTTAGTTGCCTGCACAACGGGATTGTTCGCGCAACGGCAGACAAAATCCCCGTTCTCTCGTTTTGGCTACGGCGAAATGTATTCGTTTTCAAATGCATACACGCAGGCTATGGGCGGAATCGGAGTAGGCGTGTTTTCTCCCGTGCAGATTCATTTTGCCAATCCGGCAAATCAATCCAGTGTTCAAAAAGAATCGTTTTTGTTCAATGTTGGTTTGGGGGCTAATGTGAGAAAATTACAGGAAGAATCTGGCTCGGCAACGGTTACGAGTGTCGGTTTGGAAACTATGTCGTTGGCTTTCCCGATTATTGAGAACCGTTGGGGATGCGCTGTCGGCATTCTGCCGTTCAACAGCGTTGGCTACGAAATGAATTATACCGACTCTGTTGCTTCGTATTCATATTCTGGCAATGGCGGTGTAAATCAAGTTGTTTTGAGTACGGGCGTGCGGTTGTTCAAGGGGTTGTCGGTTGGAGCAAATGCCGCATATTTGTTTGGAACAACCTCATATACTGGCGAAAATACATTTAAGGAATCAACGGCATTTAATTCAAGGAAACAGTTGGAATATAAAACGTTGGGTTTCTTGTGGAATGCAGGCATCCAGTATAAGTGGCAATTAAACGAAACAAAATCATTGACATTCGGAACCACAATAAGGACACCACAACAGCTTACCTACCGCGAAACACAAAAATTTGGTTCGTATGTGGTAAATGGCGTGTTGGAAATTGCAAAAGACACCGTGTCAACCGTAACGCAGAAATCCACCACCGATATTCCAATGGAAGTAGCCTTTGGCGTAAGTTATTCTGTGGAGAATGCACTTTTGTTAGGCGTTGACGCAGGATTCCAAAATTGGAGCGACGTTTCTTGTTATGGCAAAGTTGATGCTGATTTGCAACAAACAAAATATGTGAAATTAGGCGGCGAGATAATTCCAAATTATAAATCCACAAAATTCTATCAGCGCATTCCACTCCGTTTGGGCGTGCATTACAGCGATTTACCGATAATGTATCAATATGGTGGTGAAACCGAACAATTGTGTGAATATGGTGTTTCGGTGGGTACACGAATCAAACCAAAACAGAATCAGAATGGTTTGGCAATCGCGCTGGACTTTGGTCGCAGAGGTAATTCAAGTTTGGCAAAATCTTTGCAGGAAACATATATGCTTTTAAAATTAAATGTAACTTTGCAAGAAGTTTGGTTTACGAAACGAAAAATTAATTAAGATGAAACGGTTATTCAAAATTTTCACGACAGCAACAATTGTATTTTCCGTAGGAAATGCAATCGCGCAAGAGCAAAAAGATACGTTCTGTTTGCAGAATCAGGCTATTTACCAACAACGGTATAAAAATGAAAACGCATCGAAGAACTTTACACCAGAAACGTTCAAAGCGTGGAGAAATTTGTTCTTCAATTGTCCTACAGCATCGAAAAACATGTACGTACCTCACGGTGTGACTATGTTCACTGCGTTGTACAATAAGGAAAAAGATGCTGCGGTAAAGAAACAATATCTTGATACCATTATGATGATTTACGACCGTCGAATTCAATACTTCGGCGAGGAATCCAATTATATTGGTAAAAAAGGCGCCGATTTATTTTTGTTGGACCCTGCCCAATACGAACAAGCCTATGAATATTGTAAAAAATCAGTTGACGCAATGGGCAACAATGCCGAAGCAAAAACAATGGTGATTTGTCTCCAAACTGCTGTTACCAAATATCAAAAAGGTTCAATGTCGAAAACCGATGTGATTGCGTTGTATCAGCAAATTGCCGACATTTTTACCTATAATATTGAAAAAGGTACGAAAAACGGTCAGGCTTGCGAAAAACAATTGGCAAACATCGAACAATTGTTTTTGAGCGTGAAACCCGATTGCAATGATTTGGTTGCGTTGTTCGAACCGCAATTCAAAGCTGACCCTACAAATGTTGCTTTGTTGAAGAAAATCACCGACAATATGGGTAAGGATTGTGCATCAACAGATTTGTATTTCAATGCTGCTGTTGAGTTGGATAAACTTGAACCATCGGCACAGTCAAAACGTGCTATTGGCGATATGTATGTTGCTAAAAAACAGGTTTCAAAAGCGCTGGAATATTATAAGGAATCTGTTGAACTGGAAACGGACAACGATAAAAAAGCGAATGTGTACTACAAGATGGCATACAACACAAGTGGTCCAACAAGCGTTTCGTACGCACATAAAGCATTGGCGCTCAATCCAAATATGGGATCTGCTTATTTGGTGATTGCCAACAAGTATGCTGAAGGTGTTAACGGATGCGCTTCGGGAGCCGAATTCCCTGAACTGGAAAAATGGAAAGTGTATTGGGTTGCATACGATATGTGCCAAAAAGCAAAAGCAGTTGACCCATCAATCGCTTCGCAGGCAAATAGTTATGCGGCAAGTTTCAAGGCTCGCTTCCCGGATGTTGAGGCTCTGTTTGGCTACAATGTGACAGAAGGTGCTTCGCAAAATGTAGGCTGTTGGATTAATATGACTACAACCGCAAAGGTTAAGTAAGTGGTTGGAAAACAATTACATAGGAATTTCTTATGCGATATAATGGTTGTAATGGCCATTATATCGTTTTTTTCGTGTAGCAACGATATGAAAAATGTCATAAAGGTTTCTGAATTGGAAAAACTGCCTGAATTATCGGGCGAAAACATCCAATTCACCCAAACAGAATATGGCAAAATTGTGATAAGCATATCCACTCCCTGCATAACCAAAACAAAAATGGACAACGAGGAGGACGCTGCCGACAAAATGGAGTTTCCACAGGGCATTTCGGTCGTGCAATATTCTTCGTATCCCGATACACTGTCGTGGATAACCGCAAATTATGCGGTGAACTATGGCGACAAAGATATTTGGGAGGCGAGAGGAAATGTTGTTGCGCAAAACAATAATAACCACGAACGCTTAAACACCGAATATTTGGTGTGGGACCAACGGAATGGAATTATTTATTCCAATAAAAAAGTGCAAGTGAGCACTCCCGACGATATTATTTTGGGCGAAGGTTTTAAATCCGATGACCAGTTTAACGACTGGCAGGTGGAAAAAGTAACGGGGGTTATTTCGATAGAAGGTGCAAATCTTCCGTTTGACGAAGAAAATAGCGAAAACGATGAGTGATTCACAGAAAAGATATTCAATTTATATAATAATAATGGAATATGCGTGGCTCACAATCGCGGTTTCCATGTTGGGTACGGCCATAATTGATTGGTATTATCATGGAATTAATGCGGAATGTGTTAAATTTTTGGTAATGAGCGTACTTTCGTTCGGAATGTATTTTTTCCGTCGCTACAAACGAAAAAACGAGGAAAAAAACGAATCAATGCAGAAAAAGCTATAAAGTACAGAAAAATATTTTGTCCAAACGTTGGCAATTCTTGTTCTTTTGTTAAATTTGCCAACTCGAAATTTAGAACTATATAAACGAATAACAAATAATAATATGGCAGCTATTCAGACATTAAGAAAAAATTCGTGGATGTTGACAATCGTAATTGGTTTGGCATTGTTGGCATTTATTGTGACAGGACTTGATACTTCTTTGTTCTCTTCAAAACAAAGTAATGTGATTGCAAAAGTCAATGGTGAGGAATATTCCTACGATGAATACTATGAGGTTCTGAACATGATGGAAGAACAACAAAAAGCAAATGGACAGGACTTGTCGTATGCGCAAAGGGAACAAACATATTCAAATGCGTGGAGATCGTTCTTGACAGGCAAATTGTTCGAAAATAGCTATAAGAACCTTGGCTTGAGCACATATAAAGAAAATCTTGGCATAGAAGGTTTGTCAGATGAAGAAATTGAGGACATTACCGTTGGAGAAAATGTTGATCCTGAAATACAATATTATTTTAGAAATCCACAAACAAACGAATTCGACAAGGATATGTTGATTAATGTGCTGAGTAATTTGGCTGCATACAAGGAGAAAAATCCTGAATTCTATGAAAACTGGGTGCAATTTGAAAAAGGTTTGCACGAAAATACGTTGCGTAGAAAATACGTGAGCCTTGTCGCTAACGGTGTGTATGTTACAAAGTTAGAGTCAGAAGATTATGCAACTACCCGCAACGAACAGTTTGATTTCTCGTATGTGAAAGTTCCATACGAAACAATTGCCGATAGCACAATTACAGTGTCGGACAAAGAATTGAAAGACTATTATAAAACTGTAAAAACAGAAAAACGATACAAACAGGAGCCAGGTGTTACATTTGAATATGTTACATTTGACATTGTTCCAACTGCCGACGATATTCACGCAACGGAAGAATTGGTTGCTTCGAAAGCTGAAGATTTCAAAAACAGTAAAAATGATTTGTTGTTCTTGAATCTTAATTCTGACACGAAATTCAACGCTGACTACAATAAGAAAGGTGATTTGCCAGCAAATTTGGACACGTTTGCATTTGCCGGTAATATTGGCGATATAACTCCAATTTATTTCGAAGACAATAGCTACAAAATTGCAAAAATCTCCGATATTCGTCCTTGCGCTGATTCAGCTCGTGTTCGCCACATTTTGATTAACAGTGAAGATGCGTTTGCAAAAGTTGACAGCTTGAAAGGTTTGATTGAGAAAGGCGCTGACTTTGCAGCATTGGCACTTCAATTTTCTGCTGATTCTGGTTCTGCAAAGAATGGTGGCGTAATTGATTGGTTTAAGGATGGCGAGATGGTTCGTTCATTCCAAGATTCAAGTTTCTTCGGTGAAGTTGGTAAATTATATGTGGCTCCATCAAATTATGGCGTTCACTTGATTCAAATTTTGAACCAAAGTCCAAAATCAAAACGAGTACAAGTACAAGTGTATTCGAAAGCAATCTCATATTCACAATCAACTCGCTCAAGAGTGTATCAAAACGCTGTGAAATTTATTTCAGAAAACAGAACGCAAGAACAATTTGAGGCAGCTGTAGAAGCAGATTCTTCGTTGGTATTGCGTTATTCTGGTAATACTGACGAAAATCAACGTGTACTTCCTGGCATTGACGATTCACGTCAAGTAATTCGTTGGGCGCATCAAAACAAGGATAAGGAAGGCGAAGTTTCGGAAATTTTCCGTTGTGGTGATAAATTCTTGGTTCTTGTAGTTACTGACGTTCAAGAAGAAGGTGTGGCTGACTTGGAAAAAGTGAAAGATGTGGTGACAGACGCTTTGAAACAAGAGAAAAAGAAACAAATGGTAATGGACGAAGTAAAGGCTATGGGCGATATTTCGTCGGTTGATGCTGTGGCACAAGCGAAATCGCTTACTGTACAAACTGCTTCAAATGTATCATTTGCATCGGTTAGTGCAGCTGGATTGGGTGTGGAACCTGTATTATTCGCAACATTGTCAACATTGGATAAGGATGCTGTTTCAAAACCAATCGCAGGAACACGAGGCGTATATGTGGCACAAATTACTGACAAACGTACTTCCGAAGTTTCTGATGCGGCGAAAGAACAAGATTCACAACGCCAGAGAAACGCAAGTATGCTTACAAACAACATCTATAAAATTTTGGAAGATAAAGCAAATATCACGGACAATAGAATAAATTTCAATTAATTAGCTACTGAATTGTTTGTTTTTTGAAAAATCTGTTTTATTTTTGTGTAATTGCAAAATTTAAGAGTTGTTAAACAGAAAAATTTAAGTGTTATGAAAAAAAGTTGTTTATATATTCTTGGCATATTGTTCGTTGCTTCGATCAACATCTTTTCAAAATGTACGAAGGAGGAGGATTGTATCAATTGCGTTGTGGAAAATGCTATTGCCCACAAAGTTGTAGTTGATACGGTAAAAGGTACGTATGTTACGATTTATCCGGTAATGACACCAAGTAATCACTCTATGTGTGATTCAATGGTGTATAATCCAAAGATGGGTGCGTATGTTCCACCATATATGTTGCACAGTGACTACCAAAAAGAATGTACAGCTGAAGAAGCAAGAGATTCTTTGTTGGCAGGAAATGATACAGCTTGTCCATGTCGTATCAATCCAGATACAGCATACAATGACAAGTTAAACACATACTTCCACATTGGTGGTATTGAAAAATTCCCATATAACCGTTTGATTATCAAGACAACGGACGATACAACCAAATTGCGTGTATATACCGACTATGATAACAAAAACAACTTGTTTATCGGTGAGGTTGCTATGGATACCACGTTGGGTTATTATGAATACAACAACACAAAGCCATTGGCATCAGGTGTATATTCATATATGTTAGTAATGTATAAAGAAGAACAACATTATACACAAATTGGTGATACAATCACTGGAAACTTTGTGATAGTTCGTTCCCCGAGAGCTAAAAATGTGAAATGTAGAGCAGAAGCATTTGACAAAGATGATCCATTGTTGGGTAATTAAGAAAAAAAATAGTCTAATCTTTTGATTATTAAATAATAAGTGTACATTTGCACAACACAAATAGACAAAAACAAAGTAATTAATTAATAAATAATAAAAAAATGACGAAAGCTGATATTGTAAACGAAGTTTCGAAGAAAACAGGAATTGAAAAAGTAGTAGTGCAAAAAGCATTGGAAACTTCGATGGAAGCAATTAAGAAATCATTGAAAGAAGGTACAAATGTTTATCTTCGTGGGTTTGGTAGTTTTGTAGTGAAAAAACGTGCTGAGAAAACAGCTCGTAACATTGCGAAAAACACAACAATCAAAATCCCTGCACACAATGTACCAACATTCAAACCTGCAAAAACGTTTATTTCAGTGGTAAAAAATAATGTAAAATAATTGGAGGATTGAATTATGCCAAACGGAAAAAAACATAAACGCCATAAAATGGCTACACACAAAAGAAAAAAACGTCTAAGAAAGAATCGTCATAAGAAGAAATAAATTTCTTAGCATTCACACAACAAATAATCCATTATTGTAGTCTCAATAATGGATTATTTTTAATACGTAATTGCAGTGAGTAAGGAAATTATTATTAGAGGGCACGGGAAGGATGTTGTGGATGTCGCGTTATTGGAGGACTCAAAGTTATTAGAATATGTGTCTAGTTCCAATAATATAAATTTCGCTGTCGGTGACATTTATCTTGCTAAAATAAAGAAAATAACCCCATCGTTAAATGCTGTGTTTGTGGATTTAGGCTACGAACATGCGGCTTTTTTGCATTATAATGACTTGGGACCTCAGTTTCAGTCAATGAGCGAAGCGCTGCATCGCATTATAGAAGGGAAAAATATACCGTCGTTTGAAAATATAGAACTATTGCCTGACATTGACAAAAATGGTGTGGTTACCGATTTGTTGAACGTAGGCGATTATATACTTGTGCAGGTTGCGAAAGAACCAATTTCTACCAAAGGACCGAAATTGTGCGCAGAAATTTCATTGGCAGGACGAAATATTATTTTGTTGCCTTTTTCCAATAAAATTTCCATTTCTCAAAAAATAGAATCAAGTGATGAGAAGAATCGTCTGCGTAAGATTGCAAAATCACTTGTACCAAAGAATTACGGGGTTATAATCAGAACGGCTGCCGATGGCTGCGATGTTTCCGTTTTGGAAAGTGAAATCAGCGAATTGGTTGCACGTTGGGAAAAAATCCTTGTGAAAATTCGCGAGGCGAAAAATAAAACGCCGTATCTTGTTCAACGAGAAGTCGATAGAGTTTCGTCGCTATTGCGTGATGTGTATAATCCATCGTATTCCGACATAATTGTGGATGACGAGGATTTGTTTGCAGAAGTGAAAACGTACCTATCGACAATTGCTCCAGGGAGCGAGAAGACCGTCCGTCTATATACTGCTGGACCTCCAATTTATGAGCAATATGGCGTTGAAAGACAAATCCGCAGCTCGTTTGGTCGTACGGTACCTGTAAAAAGTGGCGCATATTTGATTATTGAAAAGACCGAAGCGCTCCATGTAATTGATGTGAATAGCGGAAATCGTACCAAAGCCGATAAAAATCAAGAAGGCAATGCGATAGAAGTTAATATTGCATCGGCATTGGAAATCGCCCGCCAAATTCGTCTAAGAGACCTTGGTGGCATTGTGATTGTTGATTTTATTGATATGAAGGACAACGAGAATAAAATCAAGTTGTACGAGACAATGAAAGAAGCAATGGCGGAAGATAGGGCAAAACATAACATTCTGCCACTGAGCAAGTTCGGGCTGATGCAAATCACACGCCAGCGAGTTCGTCCAGAAATAAAAATTAGCACAAACGAAACTTGTCCTGTTTGTAAAGGTACGGGAACTATTTCGCCAAGCATCAATCTTGTTCAGGAAATAGAAGGTGAATTGGCGTACATTCGAAAAAATACAGAGTATAAACGTGTGGTTGTCACGGTTCATCCGTATATAGAATCGCATATAAAACGTGGATTTCCATCGTTGGCATTACGTTGGAAGTTCAAATATGGTTTTGGCGTGAAAGTTGTGGCATCCAATGCGAATACCTTTTTGGAATATAAATTTGAAACAAACGAACACGAAGAAATCATATATTAACTAATTGATTATGAAAAGATTTGTAAAATTATTCGTTCTTTTGGTTTTATCGTTTAATTGCGGTTTTGCCCAGAAAAAAGCAGTTGATACGTTGAACTATATGGATGCCAACGGCAAGCGTCAGGGGCATTGGATTCAGAAATACGAGAATGGAAATATCCAGTATGAAGGATATTTTAAAAACGATGTGCCTGTGGGACAATTAAAAAAATATCATTCCAACGGTCAGCTCAAATATGACATGTACTATGATGCGAAAGACGCTAATTCAGTGACAGTTACAATGTACGACATTACAGGAGAACTATCGGCGAAAGGTTCGTATTATGCCAAAAAGAAAAACGGCACATGGCAGTATTTTGGCGCGGCAAATCAAATTGTGATGGAAGAAAACTACAACCACGGTTTGTTAGATGGCAAAAGTACGGTATATTGGCAATCAAATCCTTCGCAACCAATGGAGATAAAATATTGGAAGGATAGTCTGAAAAACGGAGAATGGTTGTGGTTTTACGAAGATGGAAAAATTCGCCAAAAGGCAAAATATTCTGAAAATAAATTGGATGGCGACTTTTTGGTGTTTTTCTCCGATGGGACTAAACACATTACTGGGAAATACAAAAATGATGTCCGCGACGGCTTGTGGGAATATTTTAACGAAGATGGCTCGTCGAAAATAAAGATTGAATATAAGGACGGGAAAATTGTGAATGAAGATGAATTTGAAAAAGCACAAACAAAAATTATAAATGAGGAATATTTGGACCAACAAGGTAAACATGTTGACCCACAAGATTTTATAGATAATCCAGAGGCATATATCTTCGGCGAACAGGCACAAGAAGAGCAAACTCCAGCGTCAAAATCAAAGAAGAAAAAAGAGAAATCAAAAAAATAATTTGAAACTTAAATATTTTGTATATCTTTGCCCCACGAAAAAACAAGGAAGTAAATTATAATATACGATGAAAAAAGATCTACATCCAGAGAACTATCGCTTAGTAGCGTTTAAGGATATGTCGAACGAGAAAGTGTTCATCACTCGTTCTTGTGCTCCATCAAAAGAAACAATTACAGTTGATGGCGTTGAGTACCCAGTTGTGAAATTGGAAGTTTCAAGTTATTCACATCCATTCTTCACTGGTAAGATGAAATTTGTTGATACGGCTGGTCGTGTTGATAAATTCCGTAACAAATACAAAGCGCACTACGAAAAAGTTGCCGCTAATAAATAAGCAAAAGGTAAAGTTTTTTCATAATAATGATTGGAAAGAAGCTTCATGAGTAATCATGGGGCTTTTTTTATTGCTATTGTATGGTAGTCAAACATTTTTTGTAACTTTGTAGTGTTTAAGAAACAAGATTGAAATGATAACGTTACAGGAAATCCAAGCCATAGTATTTGATGGTAAGGAGTTGAAAATTAGCAAGAAAGAGGAAGAGAAAATGCTTGAAAGCTATTCGTTCCTTGAGAAATTTGCTAAAGATAAGGTTATTTATGGCATCAATACGGGGTTTGGACCAATGGCGCAATACCGCATCAATGATTCTGATTTGAATGATTTGCAGTATAATATTGTCCGTTCGCATTCGTGTGGAGCGGGAAGTCCTATTCCGGAATTGTATGTGCGTGCGGTAATGTTGGCTCGCTACAGAACGTTTGTTTTGGGCAAGTCGGGTATTCACATTGATTGTGCAAAACAACTGAAAGAATATATAAATCGTGGCATTTATCCATATATTCCTGAGCACGGAAGCGTGGGAGCAAGCGGTGATTTGGTTCAGCTGTCGCATTTGGCATTGACTTTAATCGGAGAGGGGTTTGTTTTTTACAAAGGTGAAAAACGCGCGACCGCCGAGGTTTTAAAGGAAGAAGGCTTAAAACCGTTGAGATTGCATGGCCGTGACGGACTTTCCATAGTTAATGGTACGGCTTGTATGACAGGTATTGGAGTTGTAAATCTTACATATTCTCAAAAATTGCTTCGTTGGGCTATGTTGTTCTCTGTTATGATGAATGAAATAGCATCGTCGTACGATGACTTTCTGAGTCCAGCGTTGAATAATATTAAATTGCACGAAGGACAGCAGAAAGTGGCAGAATGTATGAGGGAAATCGCAAAGGACAGCAAATGTTTACGCGACCGTCAGGCAGAGTTGTATGACCAAAAAACCACGAAGAAGGTCTTTTCTATGGATCAAAAAGTTCAGCCGTATTATTCGTTGCGTTGTGTGCCGCAAGTGCTTGGTCCAATTTTCGATGAGTTGAAAAACGCAGAAAAGGTAATTGTAAACGAATTCAATTCTGTTGACGACAACCCGATTGTGGATGTGGAAACACAAAACGTATATCATGGAGGAAATTTTCATGGTGATTACATTTCGTATGAAATGGACAAACTAAAAATTGGCGTGACGAAGATGACAATGCTTATGGAGCGTCAGTTGAATTATTTGTTCCACGACAAAATAAACGGCATTTTGCCACCGTTTGTGAATCTTGGCAAGTTAGGTTTGAATTATGGTTTGCAGGCGCCGCAATTCACGGCGACGTCAACTACAGCTGAATCGCAGACACTTTCAAATCCAATGTCGATTCATAGTATTCCGAACAACAACGACAATCAGGACATAGTGTCGATGGGAACAAATTCAGCGTTGATAGCAAAACATGTTGTGGAAAATGGATTCCAAGTTGCCGCAATTCATTGTATGGCGTTGGTTCAAGCAGTTGATTGTTTGAAGATTCAAAACAAACTATCGTCGGCTACACGGGCGTTTTACGACGATGTACGTAAAATTGTTCCTGCATTTGTCAAGGACGAACCAAAATATGAAGAAATAGCTACACTGGTTGAATTTTTAAAAAATGTAAACATATAACTATGAAATACGCATTAATTACAGGAGGATCAAGAGGAATTGGGCGGGCAGTATGTTATGCACTTGCCAAAGAAGGCTTTTCGGTGATAATAAATTATCGTTCGAATGAAGCTGCTGCTATGGAAGTAAAGCAGGAAATTGAAAAAAATGGAGGATCTGCGGAGTTGTTGCCGTTTGATGTTTCTGATTCAAAATCAGTTGACGTGGCAATTCAGCAATGGCAATCGTCGCATCCGGAAGAGTATATTTCTGTGTTGGTGAACAATGCTGGCATCCGCGACGACGCTGTGATGGTGTTTATGCAGGACGAACAATGGAATAAAGTGCTCCGCACCAATTTGGACTCATTTTTCTATGTTACTCGTCGTCTTTTGAAATCTATGATAACAAAACGATATGGACGAATTGTGAATGTGGCGTCACTTTCGGGAATAAAAGGATTGGCTGGTCAAACGAATTATTCAGCTGCAAAAGCAGGATTGATTGGTTCCACAAAGGCTTTGGCTCAAGAAATTGGTTCACGAAAAATTACCGTGAATGCTGTCGCCCCAGGCTTTATCGCTACCGATATGACGCAGGATTTGCCAGAAGCAGAATTGAAGAAAATGATTCCAGCCGGTCGTTTTGGTACGCCAGAAGAAGTTGCTGATTTGGTAGCATTTTTGGCTTCAGACAAGGCGGCGTATATAAATGGAGAAGTAATTTCGATAAATGGAGGATTATATACGTAGAATAAATTGAATTTCAATAAAATAAGAAGTATTAACTACTAAAACTCAAAAAAATGAAAAAAGTAATTTTAACAGTTGTGGCAGCACTTGCATGCGCAACAATGGCGTTCTCACAGGAATCAGAAATCCGTACGCCTAATGGTTATCAGGGATTTATTGAAGAAGGAAACTTGTTCCATTTTGATGGAGAAAGTTCAATCAACTTGTCAACGACCCATGGATTTTATTTTGGTGGTCACACGTTTGCTGGTATTGGTGTTGGTGCTGAATTCAACAATGATTGCGTTGTATTTCCATTTTACACTTCCATTAAATATGTATTGAACACAACGAAATCAGTATCTCCTTATTTTTCAATTCGTTTGGGCTCTTACTTGGGTGAAGACCAAGGCGCTTACGGTGATGCGGCAGTGGGAATTCGTTTTGCCACATCAAAGGATTTTGCTGTTTCGGTAATGGTTGGTGCAACTTATTATGACACAATTGAAGAAAGCCAATATTGGGATTCGGTAAAAGACCAATATGTGACGAAAGACATAAATTTTTCGGGACTTTCGGTGCGTTGCGGCATAGAGTGGTAATCGCAAAATTGTTGCATTTGTATGAAAAGAGTTGTCATAACGGGAATAGGAATTTATTCGTGTTTGGGTAAAAATCTCGATGAGGTTGCCAAATCACTGTATGCGGGTAAGTCGGGCATTGGAATTGACCCGATGCGTACGGAGTATGGCTATCGTTCGCCGTTGACGGGAATAGTGGAACGTCCAAATCTCAAGGGCGTGTTGGACCGTCGTGCACGGGTTTGTTTGTCAGAACAAGGAGAATATGCGTATGTGGCAACAGCAGAAGCTTTGCAGAATGCTGGCGTTGATATGGATTATTTATCGAACAATGAAGTTGGTATTCTGTACGGAAATGATTCTTCAGCAAAGGCGGTTATTGAAGCTCATACAATTGCAATGGAGAAAAAAGATACGACATTGTTGGGTTCAGGAGCGATTTTTCAATCGATGAATTCAACGGTGACTATGAATTTGTCCACCATTTTTAAATTGCGTGGTGTGAATATGACTATCAGTGCTGCTTGTGCAAGTAGTTCACATGCAATTGGTTTGGGCACAATGTTTATTCGGAGTGGTCAGCAGGAAATGATTGTGTGCGGCGGAGCGCAGGAAACTAATTACCTGTCAATGAGCAGTTTTGATGGTATAAGTGCTTTTTCGGTGCGGGTTGACGAGCCTACAAAAGCGTCGCGCCCGTTCGATGCGTCGCGCGATGGTCTTGTGCCAAGTGGAGGGGCGGCAACGGTCATTCTTGAAGAATATGAGCATGCGGTAAAACGAGGTGCTAAGATTCTTGCGGAAGTTGTTGGTTATGGATTCTCGTCGAATGGAGCAAATATATCGCAGCCAAGCGATGTTGGTTCACAAGTGGCGATGGAACGTGCTTTGAAAGATGCAGGCAAAGGCATTGCCGATATTGATTATGTGAATGCACACGCCACATCAACGCCACAAGGCGATATGTTTGAGGCGATTGCGTTGGATTCATTGTTTGGATCGGTTCGCCCGTTGATAAGTTCCACAAAATCAATGACAGGACACGAATGTTGGATGGCAGGTTCAAGCGAGATAGTGTATTCGTTGCTTATGATGCAACATTCGTTTGTTGCACCGAATATCAATTTTGAATCGCCTGATGAGTATTCAAAAAATCTTAATATTGCGACAAAAACAACCACCAAAGCAATACAAACATTCTTATCGAATTCGTTTGGTTTTGGTGGCACAAACAGCGCATTAGTAGTCACTAAAATATAAATCACAACGTATGAAACGACAAACAAGAATAATTCTATTTGCCGTAACAGTCTTGTTTTTAGGATGTTCTGGTAAAAAAACAACAAGTCAGGAAACCAGTTTGATGATGGCGGAGGTGTATCGAATCTGTCCGAAGGCTGATGTTATAAATGTAGAAAATAAGTTCGAATCGAAAGAAATCGAGTTTTTGTGCGACGACCAACCAATTTCATTGGTGTTTGATAGTCAAGGGAATGTGTTGTACAAAGAAAGTCCGTACAAACCTGATGCGATGTTTCTTAATAAACTGAACAAGAAAATTCAAAAAAATCACGCAGGATGGATTTTAGATGAAATTAGTTTGATAGAAACCGCCGATACTTCGTTTGTAAAAGTGGAGGTGTTGAAACATGGCATAGAGGAAAATTTGTTTTTTACGTTGGATGGTAAATTCTATAAAATCAAAAATTATATCGCAACCGAAACGTGGTCGCAAAAAACTTTGGAAAAGTCGGCGTATTATGCATCGTTGCCGTACGATATGTTGCATCCAAAGAAACAATTCGATGTACCTGAAGTGTTGAAGGAAATCTCTGGTTTGTCGGTTGTGGGTGATTCTGTGATATTTTGCGTGCAAGATGAGCTTGGAGCTGTTTTTCAGGTTGATTTGCGTGACGAATCGCTTTCGACAGTTGGCAGGTTTACCGATGTCGGCGATTTTGAGGATGTGCAAGTTGTTGGAAACATGGTGTATGTGCTTCGGAGCGACGGCAGTTTGTTTTCGTTTAATTATGAGAAATTTTCGGGACATTGCAGCCAAGTCATGTTGAATGTGCCTTGTATGAATTTGGAGGGGCTTTTTTACGATGCAAAGGCGCATCAGTTCCTTGTATCGTGTAAAGAGCCATCGTTGGGATTGCGCACGACAGACAAGAAGCAGCATAAACGTGAAGTTATGGCAAACGCTGAAAAAGAACGAATGGTTTATTCGATTGATGTTCAACATAATAACGCAGTGAAACCAATCCTATCAATAAAAATAGACGACATACGTTCGTTTGTGAAAAAGCATTACGAGAACGTTTCCACAGAAACAATGGCGTTTAATCCTTCGGCGCTTGCGATTCATCCAATCACCAACGAGTTATATGTGCTTTCTGCTTCGGAACGAATGATTGTGGTGTATGATGGTACTGTTGTGAAGCAAGTGATACTATTGTCGCCAGATGATTTTTACAAGCCAGAGGGTTTGGATTTCCTTTCAAACGGCGATATGGTGATTTGTAATGAAGGAATGAAAAAAGGCTACTTGCAAGGTACGGTGGCTGTGTTTGAGATGAAGAAATAATAAAAAGTAATTAGATGAAGATAGAAAAGAATAAAGTCGTGGCGTTGTCATATACGTTGTATAAAGATAACGAAAATGGCGAAGTTATAGAAGTTTGTAAGGCGGAAAAACCGTTGGAATTTTTATTTGGTTCGGGAATGTTGTTGCCGAAATTCGAAGAAAACATTGCTGGGCTTACTATTGGCGACGAATTTGATTTTGCCTTAACGCCAGCCGAGGCGTATGGTGAGCGAATTGACGAGGCTGTGGTTGAGGTTCCGATGGATGTGTTTTCGGTTGATGGAACTGTACAAAAAGATTTGTTGTATGCTGGCAATGTAATTCCTATGCGTGATGCGCAGGGAAATCCGCTGAACGGCTCTGTTGTTCGTGTTGATGAAGAAAATAATGTAGTTGTGATGGATTTCAATAATCCGTTGGCTGGCGTGGAGTTGTTCTTTAGTGGGAAAATAGAATCCGTTCGCGAAGCGACTCAAGAAGAGTTGGAGAATGGTTTTCGTCGTGGCTGTTGCGGTGGCCATTGTGGAGGAGGCAGCTCTTGC
>JAEEGL014845558.1_pt1 | contig 33477 bp, 32 predicted proteins | sample 9134231 | NCBI WGS metagenome assembly JAEEGL01 (sample SAMN16246548, study PRJNA631951) | gut metagenome | biome: gut microbiome; feature: rumen; material: fiber-attached | host: Bos | place: Iran: Karaj | collected 2018-10 | reverse complement strand
CAAGAGATAAAAATTTGTTTGCACACTGGAAATTTGGAATATCACCAGCGGCATGATAATTGGGAGCCGGATGATGGGAGACTATCACGTCCGGTTCTGAGAGAGGCTTGAGGGGAAGTTCCTCTTGCCTACTTACTTAATTGTTCTTAACTGTGATCCAAGAAAGGATGTTATAGCTTTAGCAAAAACATACTTTGCAGTTCAAACAAGAAAACAAGAATTATTTGAAAGAGAATACAGTTCTTTATCAGAAGATGAAAAAAGGCTCTTTCAAAGAGAATTAACAAAGAAAGGAAATCAATCTCTTCAAATTGCTGCTAGAAATGCAGGTGTAAGAAACTTTCCTAAATTTCATAATAGTGGTTATAAAGGTTTATATAATGGTGAAACTGCTAATGATATAGCTAAAAGGAAAGGATTAAGGTATAGGGAAGATATTTTAGATAATATGGGTAGTGAAGAGTTAAGCGCTAATCTATTTAGAATTACTCAAACAGAAGCAGCTTTAATTGAAGATAATATTAAAGGAGAAAGTAATGCAAATAATACTCATTATATTATTGGTAAGAATATCAGAGAAACTATTAAGAAAAATAAAAGAACAATGCCTGAGAATTTACCAACTCCAAATAAAAGTTTAAAAGAACTAGAATTAGAACATAAATCTATTAATAAATCCCTTATTGAATAGTATATATAATCTTTTTTTGTGTTTATTTATTTGATATAATTATTACGAAGAATTGAGAGGGATAATTATGAATCAAGATAATAAACCTATTCAAAATAGTGTTGATCCTAAATCAGTTAAACCTGAAGTATTAGGTCAATTAAGAACTGAAAAAGTAGGTAATCCAAGTATGTTAATAGCATTTGCTGCTATTATAGCAATAGTACTTTTATTATTACCTATAGGAACTGCTATGTTAGAAAATCCTAATTCTCCATTATATAAATATATATATGGAAACCAAGAAGTAGTTGAAGATGAAAAAGTTAATGAATTTGAAGATGGTTCTACTATTCAAGAGTTAAGAGTAGATACAGTATTAAAATTTAATAACTTAGTTATTAAGAACTTCATTTTAGGTAATGGAGAAGTTAGTTGTGAAATATATAGTTATAATGGTATTCTTGATTTAGATAGTAGCGATTACTATATGAATATCTATTCTTCTTCTGAAGAAAAAGATTTAGTAGGTTATGTTAAAATAACAGGAAAAGATTATGACTCTACATCTACACCAGTTACACTATATAATCAATCACTTAAATTTAATACTACTCATACTTATTATGGAAAAATAATAAAGAAGAGTAGTGAAGCTGATTATGATGCATATAGTGTTAATAGTGATGAATCAGGTGTAGGTAGTATTACATGTAAAAGAAATACTAGAGAAATAGAATATGTATTTGAAAATAATTATTTAATTGGTATTAATGATTCAGTAAGAGAAAAGGTAAGAAACTACAAGAGTGAAGAATACTTATCTTTACTTAAAACTTATCAAGATAAAGTAAAAGTCTTAGGTAGTGTAGCTTCAGTTACTGAAGAAGAGGAAGGTTTTACATATTTAGCTAAACTAAATATGAAAAACTATAAATTACCTGAAACTCTTAATGATACTAATTATTATAAAGAAAATACACTTGCAAAAGTTATAATCTATTCTGAGATTGGAAAAGGATATGATTGTAAATGATACAAAATTTTACAGTAAATGATTTCGAAGGTCCTTTGGACCTTTTATTACATTTAATAAGAAGTAGTAAGATGGATATATATAATATCAATGTAGAATCTATTACTAAGCAATACATTGATTTTATAAATGCATCTAAAGATATGACTATAGATATATTAAGTGAATATTTAGTAATGGCATCAGAACTTCTACACTTAAAATCAAAATTACTTTTAGGTAAGACTGATGAAAGTGAAGATGAAGAATATGAAATTAATTCTACTGAAGACTTACAAGAAAAACTTTTAGAATATGAATCAATGAAAGAAATAGCTAATAAGTTTAAAACACTTGAAGATAAAAGAAGTGTATTTTATACAAAACTTCCAAGTGACTTATCTGAATATATGTCTGATAAACCACTTGAAGGAGGAGTTACTCCTGATGATTTAGCTAATGCATTAAAAGTATTCCTTGAAAGAGAAGAATTAAATAAACCTCTTAATACTAAGATTACTAAAAGAGAACTTAGTGTAACTGAAAGATCAAGAGAGATAAGAGAAACACTTAAGAAACTTAAAAAATGTGAATTCACATCTCTTTTTGAAGATACTTCTAAACCATATGTTATAGTTACATTCCTTTCTATCTTAGAAATGAGTAAGAATAAAGAATTAACTATCACACAAGATAAAATTTATGGTAGTATATATTTAGAAATGAAGTGATAACATGACAGATGAAATAAAGAAACAACTAGGTATTCTTGAAGGTATTTTATTTGTTGTTGGTGATGAAGGTGTCACAATTGATGTACTTAAAGATAGTATGAATCTATCTGAAGATAAAATAAAAGAATTACTTAAATTATTAAAGAAGGAATATGAAGAACCAACTCGTGGTTTAAGAATTAGTTATTTAGGGAATGCTTTTAAATTAACTACAAAAGAAGAGCATAAAGAATACTATGAAAAGTTAGTATATAATCCAGGTACTACTAAGCTTAGCCCTGCAGCGTTAGAAACGCTTGCAATCATAGCTTATAATCAACCAATAACTACTTCAGAGGTTTCGGAAATGAGAGGAGTTCAATCTGGACAATTAATAAGAAAACTTGCAGCTAAAGGATTACTTAAAGAAGCAGGTAAGTCTGATATGCCAGGTAGACCTAATTTATATAGAACTACTTCTGAATTCTTAGATTATTTTGGTTTAGCTACAATTGATGATCTTCCAGTTGTAGAAACTAAAAATAAACCAAAAGAAGATGAAACTGAATTATTTACTTCAATTTATAAAGATAAAGAAGAAAATTAATTTTTATTTGATTAACACATATTAATTTAATATAATTTATATGTGTGTTATGCCCTTGTGGCGGAATTGGTAGACGCGACGGACTCAAAATCCGTTGGTAGCAATATCGTGTCGGTTCGAGTCCGACCAGGGGCACCATTAAGTATATAATCAAACAGAAATGTTTGATTTATTTATTATAAAAAGTAATCTTAATCAAGATATTCTAATTATATAGAATAATAATATTAGTTTTATAAATATATTTTATATTAATATTGTATTTTTGACAAAATATAAAAAAAGTATTAGTATACTTCCCATAAAAAGAGGGATATTTATGGAAAATAATATAAAAAAGAGTATTTATAATAATATTGATTATAATACTTATGAAAATATTAGAAAGTTATTTTATAGTACTGGTGTTGGGTTATGTATAGTAAATAATGTTTTTACTTTTAATAATCCAATACTAGGTATTTCGATAAGTTCACTTGCTATATTTTTAAATACTTATGCATTAATTATGAATTATTCTGAAAAAAAATGTTCGACTAAAGATATAATTGAAATTAAAAAATTATATAATGAATTTTTAAAAAATTATAAAGAATTAAATTCTGCATTTGATTTAAATGATCCAATTCAAATTTATACTATGTATGAGTATTTACTTAATAATGGATATTTATCTATAAATAAAAGTCATGTATTTGATAATATAGAACCTCGAGATATAGTTCCTATTTTAGGTGCTAATGTTATGACTGGTAAATCAGTATGTAGACATAATGCTGCTAATTTTAATGATATTTTAAGAGAATGTGGTATAGAATCAAGTTATTTAACTGTTTGTAGTAGAACTCCACAAGTATCAGTTTCTTTTGATAACGAAGAAGATAGTATTAAATTTTTAGAATACTATAGAAATCTTCTTAATAATTATGATAATAATGAAGTACAAGAAATTATTATAAATGTTTTAAAGAATGCAAATGAAAGTGGTATAAAGATTAATATTAATACTACTAGTAAAAAAGAAAATATTTATTATGAAACAACAGGTAACCATGCTATTACATTTGCACATAAAGATGGAATAAATTACTTTATGGATCCAACACAAAAAAGAATTTATAATATTCGTGATGATAATAAAACTTTATATGACAGAATTGGTGAATCAGGTATTATTCCATTTACTTTATTAGCTAATAAAAAAGAATTTAAATTAATGAGAGAGAAAATCAATAGTAGATTTCCAGTTTTATCAGAAGAAGAAATAAATTCTTTTAAAACTAATACTTTAGATGTATGTAAAAGCAATTTGGATATATTAGAATCTTTCTATAATGATAATAAAGAAATATATGGAGAGATTAATGATAAGATACTTAACATAAAACCTAGGGGAAAATTAGTAAAAAAAGTATTGCATTAAAGTGTAATACTTTTTCTATTACAAAAAAGAAAATAAAATGACAAATTATATTTTAAGTTGTTGTTCAAGATAAAAGAATAAGAGTAATGGATGTTAATGGTGTTAATTATATATCTCTTACTGATTTAGCAAGATATGCAGATCCAGAAGAACCAAGATTTCCTATTGTGACATGGATGAGAAGTAAAGACGTTGTTATGTTTCTTGGACTTTGAAAAGAAATTAATAATTCTAATTTTAACCGTGTCGAATTCGACACGGTTTAAAATGAATCTGCAAGAAATCGAATGAATGTTATTACTAGATAATAAGGAATATTTACAAATTTTACATTATTGATTAAATTTTTAATTTCTTCTATAATAATTATAGGAGAGTGAAAGTTTATGAAAAGTATAGGAAAGGTTTTTGTATTCTTATTAATATCATTCATAGGTATTATTAATGTATATGCATTAGATGAATGGGGAATAGAAATACTTGCTGGTGAACCTGAGTCTGTAAGAGTATATCAAGGTTCAAAAGATAATATTTATGCTGGAGAAACAGCAGGTATCTATTCATATGATGCAGATACTAATACATTAACTCTTAAAGAAGGAGTTCGATATTTAGGAGTTATATCTGCGGATGAAAACGAAACGTTTAAAGTTACATCTGGTGGTAAGAAAGTTTATTTAAATATGGTTTATGGACCAAAGGTAACACTTGAAAACTTGGTTAGTGAATCATTCAGTCCAGAATCAACTTATCCATGGGATAATGTAGTTCATGGTAATACATCAACACTTAGAATAGTAACTCATATTCATGTACAAGATCTTATTATTAAGGATTCAAATATTAAATTAGATTATAATGGAAGTGCTGTATATGATAATAATGTTCATATATTAAAAAATACAACGACTCCAACATTAGGTAATATTTTAATCCGAAATTCAATATTTGAAATTAATGGATCATTTACTATAGAGAATGATGATTCTACATCAAATACAAATACCGTAACAATTAAAGATAACTCTACAGTTAAAACTGCAAGTATGGGAACAGAAAAACAAAAGGGTTATGATAAACTATATGTTATAGATTCCAAACTTGAAGTTTATCATAATGAAATAGAAGAATTTGATGGACAAAAAGGAGCTTCAACTATTGCTTTTACTTCAATTAATATTGATAATAGTGATGTTTTAACAAATTCATTATGGTTTGCTGGAGATATAAATATTATTAATAATTCTAATGTATTCTATAATGATTCAGTAGAAAAATATGATCTTATAGCTGCTCAAGCACAAACATTTATAATTAATAATTCTAATGTTGATTTTGCAGGTGCAGTATTAGTTAATACATTAACAATGACTAATTCAGAATTATCTTGTGAAACAGGACCTAATGCCAAAGTACTAGAATCATTTGGTTATGATGGTTCTACTGAATCAGCATTAGTAGCCCAAAATATTGAACTTACTAATTCTAATTTTAAAGCTGTATCTAAAGGTGATGTTCCAGCTTTAGCGATTGTAAATACAGTTCTTTCTAATAAATCTAATTTTATATTATATGATGATAACTATAATGTATTGGAATATAAATCAGTTAATCCAGCTGATTATGGTTTCTTTAATAATCCAAATGAATATACTACTCATTGTAATTACACTCAAATGAGTGCTTTACCAAGTCTTTATACTGGATTATTAAATAATAAAGCTTCTAAAACAGTTTATACTGGAGAATTAATTGAAGTAACATTAAAAGTAGTTAATGGTACTTGGGAAGATGGAACAAATGATGATAAGATAGTTAATATAGTTTTAGGTTATATTCCTGATAAAGACTTTATTAAAACTTATCCATCTAAATTAAATCAAGAATTAAAAATTGAAAGAACAGGGGATAATGAATACTCTTATATCTATAGCGATGTTAAGAATCCAAAGACAGGAGTAGCAAGTGTAACAATCTTACTTGTAGCATCTATCTTCTTAATAGTAGCTTATATCTACTATAAAGATGAATTCACATTATTCAAAAGACTTTAATTAAATAAAAGTGTTCTTTGTCAAATAGTGTTGGTAAACAATAAATTTGATAAATGAATTGATTATAGAGGATGACGAAAGTCATCCTTTTATATTGTTTATAATTAAAGATATTCTAGATATGAAATGATCATAACTTCTATATCCAAAAGTAATTCTTTTAATTGATTATATTACCTTCAATGATTCTGTTGTTTATTTCATATTTAAATGAATTTTTTAATATATTTAATTATTATATATGTAATTATTGTTTTGTGGTACAACTCCACAACAAGGGCAAAAGGATGGAGTATAAGTTAGTATTCCTCTGATAATTAGGTATTTTTTACCTTTTATTTCTTTATTTTCTATATTATTTTGGTCAATATATATATTTTTATCTTCGATATTTAGTAATTTTGTATATAAACATTAAACTGTAGTTGAAAGTTTACCTTGGACATGATAAAATGTCCGTGTAAGGAAGATAAAATGTCCAAGGAGGAAAAAATGAATATTGGAAAAGAAACGGAAACAATTGAATTCAAAAAAAGTACTGCAGAATTAAAGGCCGGCCTAGAATCTATATCATCAATATTAAACAAACATGGTTCAGGAATAATATATTTTGGAGTTAAAGATGATGGAGAAGTATGTGGACAACAAATTGGAAGGGAAACGGTTCGAGACATTTCTAGAGATATAAGAAACAAAATAAGACCAGAATGTGAATTTGAAGTGAATCTTAAGAAAACTGGAAATGATAAAGAATTTATAGAAGTAACGTTTAATGGAGATAGACAACCTTATTCTTCAGATGGAAAATATTTTATTAGATTTTCAGATCAAGATAGACAAATGACATCTGATGAACTAGAAAGATATTTTAAAGAAAAAATAGATGACTATTCATACTGGGAATCAGAAGAAACAGAATATTCTATTAACGATGTAGATGTTGAATTACTTCAAAAGGTAGTTAATAAGGGATATGGTAATAAAAGAATTCCGTTTGAATTTGATACATCAAAAAATGTTTTAAATAAATTTGGTTTATTATCTAAAGATAAATTCACTTTAACAAATGCGGGAAATGTTCTTTTTTCAAAAGAAAAACCAATATTATTAAAATTAGCAACATATGCAACCGAAACAAAAGATACATTTTTGAAATTAGACCATTATCAAGGAAATATATATGAATGTATCGAAAAAGCATTAACATATATTTTAGAATCGATAGAATGGAAAATAGTATTAGATGGATCTTCGCAACGAAAAGAAAAACCAGAGATTCCTCAAAGAGCGTTAAGGGAAATTGTTATTAATGCATTTTGTCATGCTAAATATGCAGCAAATACTAGTTTTGAAATAAGCATTTTTAAAGATAGAGTGGCGATATATAGTCCTGGGTTCTTTCCAAATGGATTTACACCTGAAGATTTTGCTGTAGGACATGAAGAACCCATTATGTTAAATCCTAAGATAATCAATGTGTTATTTAAAACATGTGAAATAGAATCGTTTGGATATGGCTTTGAAAATACATTCAAAATTTGTAAAGAAAACAATGTAGAATATGAATATGAAAATACAAAATCAGGTTTTAGATTTATTTTTTATAGACCTCTTGGACAAAAATATGTCCAAGAGATGTCCGAGACAGAAAGAAAAGTATATGAATTGATAAAAAAAGACAATTATGCAAGAGCAAGTGAAATTGCAGAAAAATTAGATGTAAGCGATAAAACAGTATATAGGGCATTTAAAAAATTAAAAGATTTAGAAATGATTAGTAGAATTGGTGACGATTTTTCTGGATATTGGGAAATAAAAAAATAATAAATTATTTATTTTGTATAACAAATTTCAAAAAGAATCACTAAGTGATTCTTTTATTGTGGATTAATTGTCTTAGAACATTTATTGATATCATGTAATGTGTAGCCATCATCACACTTATAAATCTTTTTATAAAGTGGTAAGCATTCTGTTCTATCTGGTGATCCAATTGAAATCATAGTCATTGGTTGATATCCAGATGGACATGTATCATTTTCAGCAGGAATGCTTCCTGAGAAACTTACACATTCATCCGCAGATGTTTCATGTGTATTTGTAGGACATACATAATTTGCATTAATTGTAATAGTACACATATTATTTATAAGTGTATAACCACTAGGACAACTTAATTGCTTTACTGTAGTAGTAGAAGTAGTAGTACTTTTAGTAGTACTTCTTGTTGTTTCTTTTGTAGTTTTTTTAGTAGTTTTATTAGTGGTTGTATTTTCTCTAGTAGTACTAGTAGTAGTTGTTTCACTACTAGTAGTTTCATTATTTTCACTAGTAGTACTAATAGTACTAGTTTCTTTAGAACTACTAATTACTTCTTTACTAGTGGTAGTTTTATTATTTTGTATCTTAGTATCTTTATTAATACTTTTAATTATAATTAATGAAATTATTAATAATACTATTATAAATAAAATTATTGAGAGTATAATTAATTTCTTTTTCTTATTCATATTAACACACATCCTATATTTATTTTAAAATACAATTTAAATTTTATAAATCATAATGTTATAATTAATATGGTGATTACATGAAAAAGCTTAATAAATATTTTTTATTTGTTTTTATATTAATAATATTAAAACAAGTTTTAATGTCACATATTCCAATTATTGCATTAACAATTGCGGGTTGTGATGATCAACTAATGGTTAAACTTGCAGCAAATATATTACAAATGAATTATTTGGGAGTATATGATTGTTTAACATTTGTTAAAGGTATTTCATTTCCTTTATTCCTAAGTGTTAATACAGCCTTAGGAATTTCGTATATAAATGCAATTACATTATTGTATTCTATAAGCGTATTTTTATTTGTAGAGTCAATAAAGAAATTACTTCCAAAGAATTGGATGAAATATGTATTATTTGCAGTACTTTTATTTAATCCAATTATGTATTCACAAGAAGTGGTTCAAAGAGTTTATAGAAACTCATTGATACCATCACAAGTATTATTAATTTTTTCATCATTCTTCTCACTTTATTTAAATAGAAAAGAAAAAAATAAAAAAATATTACCTTGGAGTATACTTGGAGGTTTATCATTATTATTCTTTTATAATACAAGGGAAGATTCAATATGGATTATGCCATTTGTATTAACATGTACAATTATTCTAATTGTTAATAATATAATTGTTAAAAAGAATTATAAAAAGATAATAATCTTTTTATTACCATTATTATTCTTAACAATAGGCAATATAGGTATAAAAAGTATGAATTACATTCATTATGGTACATATGTAAGAATAGATGAAGAAAATAGTGCATTTTCAAATGCTGTGAAAACTATTTATTCAGTTAAAGATGAAAAGAATCAAAAATGGGTTTCAGTAAGTAGAGAGAAAATTAATAAATTATATGAAGTTAGTCCTACATTAAATAATATTCAAAGAGATTTAGATTATTATATGGATACATATGCTATTCTTGATAGAACTGTTGATAATGAAGTAGAAGATGGTTGGTTCTGGTGGTCATTTAGATTTGCAGTTCAAGAATCAGGATATTATGAAACTCCAAAGAAAGCTGAAGATTTTTATAATAATGTAACTAAAGAAATAAATAATGCAATCAAAGATGGTAAGTTAGAAAGAATTCCTACAATGCCATCAGCATTAATGAGTCCTTGGAAGAAAGGTTATGGATTAAAATTACTAGATACTATAAATAAAGAAATAATTTATACAAATTCATTTAAAGATATAAAACTATCTCTAGTTGAATCAGATGGTATAGATAGAAATATTAGTTATTTTGAATCATTAACTAATGACCAAGCAATTTATCCAACTACAGATAATAATCTTGAAGCTAATATACATAAAAAGAAAGTATTAAATGTTTATATTGATAAATTAAATATAATTTCTAATATATATAGAATAGTACCTATATTATCTATTGTAGCTATAATTAGTTATATAGTTTTAACTATAAAACTAATTAAGAATAAAACATTAATAGATAAATGGTTAATAGTAACTAGTATATTACTATCATATATAGTTCTTTTAATAGGAGTAGGATATAACCATATATCATCATGTCATTCAATTACTTATATGTATTTATGTGCAACATATCCACTTATATTAATGTTTGATATGTTAAATATTTTGTTTATAAAGATTAAAAACTAAAAAGAATATCCGATTGGATATTCTTTTCTTTAATGACCAGTTTAATTATGATATACTTATATGTGATAAGGATGGTTAGAATGAAAAAAGAAAATGCTATTGAAATTAGAAATATGACTAAATCATTTAAACTTTATTCTGATAAACCAAATACTATGAAGGAAAGATTAGTAAGAGGTTGGAAAAAAAATAATAATGAAATTCATACTGTTCTAAAAGATATTAATATAGACATTGAAAAAGGAGATACTGTTGCTTTAATTGGAGTAAATGGATCTGGTAAATCAACTTTATTAAAGTTGATGACTAAAATAATTTATCCAAATAAAGGTACAGTACAAACTAGAGGTAAATTAACTTCACTTCTTGAATTAGGAGCTGGATTCCATCCAGACTTTACAGGAAGAGAAAATATTTATTTTAATGCTGCAATATTTGGTTTGACTAAGCAAGAAATAGATAAAAGAATTAATGATATCATTGAGTTTAGTGAACTTGGTGATTTTATAGATTCGCCAATTAGAACTTATTCATCTGGTATGTATATGAGACTTGCATTTGCTGTAGCTATAAATGTAGATGCTGATATTCTACTTATTGATGAAATCTTAGCAGTAGGAGATCAACATTTCCAAGATAAATGTTTTGCTAAACTTGAAGAGTTAGCAAAATCAGATATGACAATTGTAATTGTTGCTCATGGAATGGACGCATTAAAGAAATTATGTACTAGAGGAATTTGGATTAATAATGGTGTAGTAGCAATGGATGGTAAATTTGAAGAAGTATCTAATGCTTACCTTAAGGAGTGTGCATAATGAAAAGATTTAAAGAATTATGGCAATATAGAGAGTTCTTAAGAACTAATGTTAAAAAAGATATAAGAGGAAAGTATAAAGCTTCTTTCCTTGGAGTTTTATGGTCATTCATTAATCCATTACTACAAGTACTAGTTTATGCAATTGTATTTCCATACATTATGAGAGTACAAACTCCACATTATTTAGTATTCTTAATATGTGGTATTATTCCTTGGACATGGTTTATTACAAGTATGTCTACAGGAACAACTTGTATAACAAATAATAGTAATTTAATTAAGAAAGTTTATTTTCCAAGAGAAATATTACCAATCTCATCTGTAACAAGTGGAATGGTTAATTTTGCAATTAGTTGCATTATTATTCTTATCTTTGCACTTATTGATGGAGTAGGTATATCATGGCATATTATTTTCTTACCATTAATTGCAATTGTTCAATATATTGTTCAACTTGCTTTTGTATTCTTAACATGTGCATTTAATGTATATGTTAAAGATGTTGAATATATGGTTAACTTTTTACTTAACTTAGCATTTTATGCAACACCAATTCTTTATAACGTAGATATGTTTAAAGGTTCTAAATTTGCGTTTATCTTTAAGATAAATCCAGTTGCATATATAGTTGAATCATATAGAAAAATATTCTATGTTCATGCAATGCCTAATTTTGCTGAACTTGGAATGTTATTCTTAATAAGTTTAGTAGCATTATCAATTTGCTATAGTGTATTCAAAAAATTAGAAAAACGTTTTGCAGAGGAAATTTAATATGTTTAGTTTTATAATTCTACATTACAAAAATATTGATGAAACAATTAATTGCTTAGAAAGTTTATCCAACTATAATGATTCACACTTTATAGTTGTTGATAATGCATCACTAACGAGTGATGAAGAATCAAGAATATCTAAGTATACAAAAGATATTATTAAACTTGAGGATAATTTAGGATTTGCTAAGGCAAATAATAAAGCTATCAAGTATGCTTATGATAAGTATAAATCTGACTTTTATATTGTTATTAATAATGATGTAGAAATAAATCAAATAGATTTTTTAGATATAATTAAAAATGATTATAAGAAATATAAATTTGATATGTTAGGTCCTTGGATAGATACTCCTGGTAATTCAGTAAATCCGTTTAATGCTTATACAACTAAGAAGCAAGTTGAAGAAGAAATTAAAAAGAGTGAAAAACTTGTTGAAATATGTTCGTCTAATGTTAAATATAATTTACTAATGAGTGGAGTAAAAATAAAAGGATTATTAAAGAATAAAAAGAAACCTGAAAATGGTAAAGAATTTAAAGAAGGAGTGGCATTACATGGATGTGCAATCATATTTTCTAAGAAATATGTAGAGAAATATGATTATCCATTCTTTAATGAGACTTTCCTTTTTCATGAAGAAGATTTTCTTTATCAAAGAGTAGTTAAAGATAAATTAGTATCTATTTATGATCCTAACTTAAAAGTTTTCCATAAAGAAGGATCGACAATGACTAAAGTATCTCAAAGTGATCGCTTAAAAAGAAAGTTTAGAGAAGAAGAAAGAATTAAATCGCTTAAATTATTATTAATTGAAATGAACAGGGTCGAAAATGAAAAAAAGAAAAATATTGTTTAATACTTTTTTGTTTATTGATGATATAAAATTATTTATCACAACAAAGTACAATTTGATTAGATATTGCTATATTTTTGCTAAAGGTAGTAGTAAAAAAGTAAGAATACGTAATAAAGTTAGATTTAATCCTTTTCGTGAGGATAAACTAAGAATTGTTTTAAAAGATGATGTTTATGTTGAAAGATATGTTACTTTTCAAGGAACAGGAAAAATCAATATTGGAAAATATACAACAATTGGGGAAAGGACTACGATTTCTTCTAGTGATAATGTTACGATTGGTGATTATTGTCAAATTGCATATAACTGTAACATAATTGATTCTAATCATGTTATACCAAGTAAAGATAAGATTATTACTACATCTGGTATTTCAAGTGAATCGATTGTTATTGAAGATGATTGTTGGATTGCTGCAAATGTTTCTATATTAAAAGGGGTAACAGTTGGAAAAGGGAGCGTTATTGGTGCAAATTCTGTTGTTACAAAAAATATACCACCATATTCTATTGCTGTTGGAATTCCTGCTAAAGTGATTAAAAAAAGAAAATAATTGTAATAAGGAGAAAATATGAAGAAAGAATTATCTATTATCATTCCATGCTATAATGTTGAAAAATATGTTGAAAAATGTGTTGACTCTATAATTAAACAATTAAATAAAGTAGAATATGAAATATTATTAGTTAATGATAAATCCAAAGATAAAACACTAGATATTCTAAAAAAAATTAAGAAAAAATATAATAATATAATAATAATTAATAATGAGACTAATATAGGTGCTGGCGCATCTAGAAATAAAGCAGTAAAAAAAGCAAAGTATAATTATATTTCTTTTATAGATTCAGATGATTATGTAAATGATACATATTATAATGATATGATTGATTTGATTGTGAAAGAAGATAGCGATTTTGTTTTATGTGATATAGCTATGGTTGAAGATGGTAATGTTACTAGATATCCATCATTTGAAGGTCAAATGACAAATTATAATATTGTTTCATCTGGGTTAGCTGCATCTCCATGCAACAAAATTATTAAAAAAGAATTATTACTAAAATATCCTTTTGAAGAAGGAATTATGAACGAAGATGTTGCTTCAATTTTGCCTATTATAGTTAATAGTAAGAAAATATCATATTCGGATACTTCTGTATATTATTATGTTCAACATTCTTCATCTATTCAAAATTCATCTTTGAGTGATAAAAAGTTGGATATTATAAAGGCTGTATCTATATTTAAAGATAGAATTAAAGGTGTAGATAATTTTAAAGAATATGTTGATACGGTTGTTTTTAATCAAATTATTTCTTTTTTATTCTATGTTCCTAAAAGAGAAAAGAATATTATTAAAAGAGGTAAATTTTTAACAAAATTTGGTAAACAATCAAAGAAATTTGAATTAAGAAGTAATGAATTATACTGGAGGTTTTTAACAAATAGTAATTTTAAAACTAAAATTTATTATAAAGTATATATGAAGTGTATATGCAATGGTTTTGGAATGCTAGCTAGTTTTTGGATTGCTATTTATGATTTATATAAAATATTTAAAAAGAATAATTCTGTTATTAAAAAGAATATTACTTTAGATGATATTGTTAAAGTTGTTAAAAATAATCAAAAAATGAATTGTAAAAAAACTGTATCTGTGGCTATTCCAAATTATAATTATTCAAGCTTTTTATATGAAAGAATATATTCTATTTTTAATCAAAAATATAAAATTAATGAACTAATATTTTTAGATGACTGTTCAAAAGATGATAGTTGTGAAGTATTTGATGAAGTAGAGGAAAAAATTAAAGATATTATTCCTGTTAAGAAATTTTATAATAAAAACAATAGTGGATCTGTGTTTAAACAATGGAGAAAAGCTATGGAAAATTGCGAATCTGATTATATATGGATTGCTGAAGCAGATGATTATTGTGAGAACAAAATGCTTTCTAGTTTAATGTCATTAGTTAATAGTGAAGATAATATTAGAGTTGCTTATGTTGATACAGCATTTATAAATAAAGAAGGTAATATTATTCTAAAAACTATTAAACCTGAAATAGATATTATGAAAACAGGACATTGGGATAAGAATTTTATTAATGATGGTTTAGATGAAATAAAAAATTATGCATATTTAAATTGTACAATTGCTAATGTTTCATCAGTTGTATTTAAAAAAGATGATTATAGTGATGTATTTGAAGAATTACAGTCTTATAAACAAGTAGGTGACTATTATTTCTATCTTTCTTTAATGGAAAGAGGAAAAATAGCATTTATTAATAAACCATATAACTACTATAGAGTGCATGGTAATAATGTTACTTCGACAACAAAGAAAGAATTACATTTTAATGAATTACAAAGAGTACATAAATTATTAGATAAAAAATATAAGTTTGATTCTAAACAAAAAAAGGAAATTGAAAAGAGATATGATTTTCTTAGAAGAGTATGGAATCTAAATAAATAAGGATTATTATGAAAAAGAAAATTGAAGTACCATTTTTAACTTATTTTTTAATTAATTTATTATCTTTAACATTAGTTACAGATTTGATTTCTATTATTTTAAATAAGTATATTTTTGATTTAATTATTGGTTTGATTTTTATAATCATTGTTAATATTATCTTTTTAAAAAAAATTGATTTAAAGAATAGGTTTAATAAAACAGATTTAGTTTATTTTGTGATATTGAGTGCAATAATGGTTGTTACATTACCTTATCCAGATAGAAGCTTTGATTCATTTAATTATCATTTATTTCTTCAACAAAATTCATTTGTTGATAAAATTAATTATAATTTTTTACCATCAAGTGAAATACAAACTTTTACTTACGCTTTTGCAGATAGAGTATTTTATATATTTAGATTTTTATCAAGTTATAGATTAGGTTTAATTCTTAATTATATTTTATTAATTGCAATTTATTATGAAGTAAAAGACATAATTAAAAATATTACAAAAGAAAAGAATAGTTTAATAGTCTCTTTATTAAGTATACCAGCAGTAATTACGCTTTCTTTGATTGATATACTTGATAGTTATTATATTGATCTTTTATCATTAACTGTTTTAATTATTTTATTTAAAAATGTTATGTATGTGAAAGATAACGAGAATGTTGAAATAAAATATTTATTTTATTCATTAATGTTTGGTTTTTGCTTTATAACAAAAATTTCAAATGCTTTCTTTTTAATTGTTTTATTTATAATCTATTTAATTAATAATTTGAATAATTTTAAAAAAGCATTGAATCTTAAAAATGTTTGTATTTTATTATTTGGATTGTTAATAACTATAACACCATATATGTTATATACTTATTTACAAACAGGAAATCCAGTATTTCCATTTTATAATACGATATTTAAGTCAGAGTATTATTCAGTAAGTGATTGGATGGATACGAGATTTGGACCACAAAACATAAAACAAGCATTATTTTGGCCATTATATATTCTTAAATATCCTGAAAAAGCATGCGACATATCTATAGTGGAACCAATTTGGTGTTACGGATGGATAATGTCTATTATAATTGTTGGTTATTATGCTGTTAAAAAAATATTAAAGAAGAAAACAAATAATGAATTATTAATATTAGCTATTATTAACATAATTATGAATCTTGTATGGTCTAAATTTGTATTAGGTTATACTAGATATGGATTTATCACGTTGGTATTATCTATTTCTATTATGTACATATCACTATATTATTCTATTAAAAATAAAAAGTATATTTTAGTTGGAGTTTTATTTGTTTTACTAATAAACAATTATCAATATGATTTTTCTCATTTTTTTAATAAACATGAAGAGTGGATATATCATAATTATTATAGTTATGAACATAATAAAGAATATAGAAAAAATTTAAAGAATTTATTTGCACGAGGAGAACATATTGATCTTGAAGAAGGTTCTGTTTGGGGAGTAATATATTCTAATTCGGGATTACTTAGTATTTTAAATTTTGATATACCTATAGTTAATATTTCAAGAGGAAATGCTACAGAGAAAGATATAGAAATAAAAAACAATATTTTAGATAATGCTTCACATATATATACTGCAATAGATATTGTAGATTTTCAAAATTTTTTTGATTCCTTACAAAAAACAGAATATGGTATTGAAAATGTTAAAACCATAATTAATTCAAAAATAATTAAAAATAATAACTCTAAAATATATGTTTTTGAATTGTCTAAAACAAGTGAAATTAAACATTATGATATTATTTCTGATCTAACAAATATGGAGTTTAATAATTCCATAATGATAGGAAGTAGTTATAATAATATATGTGAATCTGATAAAAACATTGAGTTTTATTTTGATAAAAATCTAAAAAATAAACAAGAAATTAATATTCATAATGATGATTTAGAAAAAATATTAATTAATGATTATATTTTGATTAATATGAATTTTGATAATACCGATAGTTGTGCTTACATGGTTTTATATTAGAGGATGGTATATATGAAAAATAAAATAGTAAATTTTTTGAAAAAAATTTTTATAAATAAATGGTTTTATTATATTGGATTATTGCTTATAGCATTTTTATCATATTATATTCAATTTAGTACTAAATATAAAAATATGCTTAAACCTCCAGTGTTTATAATTGTTTATTTAATATTATCTTTTTTGATAATTTGCATTGCAATTATTATGATAGTATTTAATGATAAAAAAAAGAAAGTATCTTATGAAAAGATGTATTTAATATTTGCTTTAGTTTTGGGATCGATGTATTTAGTTTTTTCTCCAGTTTTTTCTCAAAGTGATGAATCATTTCATTTTATAAGAGCGTTTCAAGTTAGTAAAGGACATTTTATATCTCCAGTAAATGTCAATAATGAAGCTGTAGATTTTCTTCCTGAAAGCATATTTAAAACTTTATATGATGATGATGATAGATATCCTGAATATAAAAAATATAGTGATTATTTAACTGAAAGAAAAATAAACTTAGATAAGGAGAATGTGGTTGAGTCGTCTATTAGGGCAAGCAATTATATTTTTATTAATTATTTACCACATGCAATTGGTATAAAGATTGCATATATATTTAATTTATCTCCTTATTATTTAGGATTGTTTGGAAGAATTACTAATATGTTAATTTGTATTTTTATTTGTTATCTAGCAATTAAAATTACACCATTTTATAAAAGGACTTTTACTTTCTTTATGTTAACACCGACAGTTTTAGCTTATATGTCATCTTTATCTGCAGATGGAATAGTTAATTCTATGTCATTATTATTTATAGCGTATATTCTTAAGTTGTGTTATGAAAAGAATAAATTAACTTTGAAAAACTATATAATATTACTCTTAATAATATTATTTGTATCTACATGTAAGGTATGTTATTTACCTTTAATTGGACTAGTACTATTGATTCCTTGTAAATGCTTTAAATCTAATAAGAATAAATATTTGAGTGTCATAGGTTTAATTGGTTTTGGATTATTATGTAGTTATATAAGCATAAAAATTGGTAAAATTGATGTTGCTGATTCGATGGTTGTTATACCTTTGAAAGATAAGATTATTTATTTTGTAAAAGCTGTATTATTTAGTACACCTAATAATATGATGAATTATATAAGTAATATTTTTGCTGGTAATTATTTATATCAAAATACTTTAAAACCATATGAATTTATTTCGATTTCTTATTTAATTTGTTTATATCAAGTTATTATAAATGATAATAATAAAGTTGAATTGAATGATATAAAAAAATATATGATTGTTGCAATAATGATCGTTGTATATTTATTAATTTCATATGCTTTATATTTTGGAAATACTACAATTGGTAATTATGAAATTATTGGTATTCAAGGAAGATATTTTATTCCAATTGTATTATTAATACCTTTACTTTTTTCAAAGACTGCGAAAAAAGTAAATAATTTAAATGAGTTTTATAATGTAAATATAATATTAAATATGTTTGTTGTTTTTAGTATGTTAACTCAGTTTATTATATAAAAAGAAAACTATTTAAATAGTTTTCTTTTTTGATTGTTTTGGAGAATTGATTTTTTTGGAATTTATTATTGCCATGGAATTTGTATTTGATTTTGAATTTGCTTTATTTTTTGTAATTGATTTTTTGGGTAAAACATTTAATTGCTTTATATTTAGGGTATTTAGTTGAATTTTGGGTATTTTGCCATTAAATATAGGTGATATTGGAATAAATATTTTATTTATTAATATTAAACTTAAAATGAATTCTAGAGTAACTATAATTAATACATAGTACGTATTAATTATAGGATAAGTTATTTTTATGTTAAAAAATGAAAAAGAAGTATTTAATAATATACGACTTATAGGTTCTATTCCCAGTAATGCCATTGTATTTGTACCAATATTTTTTAAATTTTTTATATCATTAAATTTTTCTGATAAATATATTAAAGAGATGAGTATTACTATTGTTGTAATAATTAAATAACATATATAAAATGAATGATGTGGTTTTATATATTGTTGAACATAATTAATATTATATACATCTTTTAACATTAAAAATGAAGAAGCGATAATTGTTATTGTACCTATTACATTATATAAAATATTTACCTTTTGATCGTTATTCTTTAATTCTAAAATTATTATAATATATTTAAAAACTAAACTTCCTAATAAATACCACATAAAGAATGATGGTATTGTTGAAATATTAAAATAATTTAAAAATATTTTTGTTAATGAAAAGTTTGATAATAAATTTATGAAATCATTATAATAATTAAATATACTATGATACGAACCAATTCTTATTTTTAATACAAAAGAGAATAAAAGAACAAACCAAAGATTTTTAAAGTATTTGTCGATAATATAGTATATAATAGAGAAACAAAATAAAGAAGGTAGGAACCAATAATTACCTGCTGTTCCGGCTGGATCTTTTATCCATTCTATTAACATTTGAAAAGTAAATTTTGAATCTAAACTTTTGAATATTAATACGATAAAAGACCATATAAGTAAAGGTACCATTATAGTTACGAATTTCTTTTTGAAATAGTCTTTAAATTTGTATTTTTTAGAACATCCAACTACAAAGAACCCCGAAATAAAATAAAATGCTTCTAAATGAAAATTATAAGCGAATGTTGTTATATGAATTCCACCCCAATGTCCTATAAAAATAAATATCATTGCTATTCCACGAAATATATCTACCCAATCATATCTAATATTTTTAATTTTATTATCTTTCATATTCTCACCCTAAATTCATTATATCATAATATATTAATTGTGATTATTATATGATAAGTTATGATGAATTTTTTCCTTCTAGAAAATGTTGGATTATGATATACTTAAAACATAAGGATGATGTGTATGTCAAAAAAGAAAATTTTATTAATTATTCCTGCATATAACGAAGAGGAATGTATTTTAAAAACATATAAAAAAATAGAAGATTTTAATAAAAAAAATAAAACTAATTATGATGTGATAGTTATTAATGATGGCTCTAAAGATAAAACTGAATCAATACTATTAGAAAATAATATACCTCATATTCAACTAATACAAAATTTAGGAATTGGTGGTGCTGTTCAAACTGGTTATAAATATGCATTTGAAAATGATTATGATATTGCCATTCAATATGATGGTGATGGTCAACATGATATTTCATATGTCGAAAAAATAATTGAACCAATTTTAAAAGATGAAGCTAACCTTGTAATTGGATCTAGATTTGTTGAAAAAGATGATGACAATTTTAAATCTACTTTTGCAAGAAGAATAGGTATAAATATTATTTCATTTTTTATAAAATTATTTACTGGAAATAAAATATATGATCCAACAAGTGGATTTAGAGCAGTTGATAAAAATATAATAGAATTGTTTGCAAATAATTATCCAACTGAATATCCTGAACCTGTTTCTGAAGTATCTATTTTAAAGAAGAAATTTAAGATTAAAGAAGTACTAGTAAAAATGCATGAAAGACAAGGTGGTAAATCTTCAATTCATGCATGGAAAAATGCTTATTACATGATTAATGTAACTATATCTATGTTTGTAGAAAGTATAAAGAGGTAAGTTAATATGATAGGATGGAGATTAAAATTAGTAGCTATTATTTCTCTTTTATCTGTAATAATAGCAATTACACATTTTGTAAAAAAAAATAAGATAACAATTAAATATGCGATAATTTGGTATTTATCATTGATTGTACTAATATTATTTACTACATTTCCAGAAGTTTTAGGATGGTTTACCTCTTTAGCTGGAATGGAATTGAGCTCTAATTTTCTATTTGTATTATTAATTGCATTTTTATTTATAATTTGTATTTCACTTACTATTATTGTTTCTGAACAAAAAGAACAAATTAGAAAACTTATTCAAGAAGTAAGTATGTTAAAGAAGGATAAAAATGAATAATAGTCAAAGAAGAGATTTTATTTGGAATTTTTTTGGATTAACAATTAATTCTTTTAATTCGTTATTCTTTTTAATTGTAGTTAATTGGTTGAATGGAAAAAATGATGGTGGGATTTTTACTTTTGCTTTTTCTTTATGTGGTTTAACCTATTTTATAGGTACATATTTTAATAGAACTTATCAAATATCAAATCCTGATAAATATAATAATAAAGAATTTATTCTAAATAGAATTATATCTGTTTCTCTTATGTTTATAATTACTATGTTATATGCATTTTTAATGAAGTATGATACATATAAATTCGGTATCATATTAGGATTGTGTTTATATAAGATGTTAGAATCTTTTGCGGAAGTTTTATATGGAATAGAAACTGAAAATAAAATGCTTTATAAAAGTGGAATATCAATGTTTCTTAAAGGAATTTTATCGATTATATTCTTTATTATTATCGATTTATTAACAAATAATTTAATATTTGCGGTTTATTCAATTGTTGTAATGAATATACTATTTATCATTACTTATGATTTAAAAAATTGTAAAAACTTTATAAATAAAAAGATTAACTATAAAAATGTAATAAGTATATTTAAAATTACTTTCCCGATTTTTATATTTTCGTTTTTAAATAATTATTTGATTAATTCTGCAAAATATACTTTAGATTATTTTGATACATCTATAATTCAAAATATATTTGGAATAATTCTTATGCCAGGTACAGTTATGGGATTATGTACTGGATATATATTAAATCCTTATTTGGTAGAGTTAAAAGATTTTTATGTAAAAAAAGAATATAAAAAATTAAAAAATATTTTGTATAAAATATTAAGAATAATTATAGGATTAGGAATATTTACATTAACGTGTGCATTTTTATTTGGTATTCCAGTATTAAATGTAGTTTATAATATTGAATTAGATGCTTATAAATACCAAATGTTGATGATAATTGCTGGTTCAATATTCTTAGCAATAACAATTATCTTCTCTAATGCTTTAACAATTATGAATAAAAATAGAATTCAAATGTATTTATATATTATTAATTCTATTATATCGTTTATAATTTCTATAGTTTTAGTAAAGAATTATGGAATAATAGGGGCTTCATTAACTTATACAATAATTATGTTTATTCAAGGAATTGAATTCTTTGGTTTATTTAATTTCTTTTATAATAAATTGGAGGCAAAATAATGGAAGATAGAATAGAACAAGTAATAGAAGAACAAATAAAAAATTTAAAAAAATTAAAAAATAAAAACTATTACAATAAGGTGATTGAGGTAAGTAATAAAATTGCTTATTCAATTATAACAGGTGGAAAATTATTAGTTGCTGGTAATGGCGGATCAGCAGCTGATAGTCAACATATAGCTGCAGAAATAGTTGGTAGATATGTTTTAGAAAGAGATGCATATGCTGCAATTGCTTTAACAACAGATACTTCAATATTAACTGCTGTTGGAAATGATTATAGTTATGATGAGATTTTCTCTAGACAAATCCAAGGTTTAGGTAAGGCGGGAGATGTTTTTCTAGGAATTTCTACTAGTGGTAATTCAAAAAATATTATTAAAGCTATTGAGATGGCTAAATCAAAAGGTTTATATGTTATTGGATTGACTGGCAGCGATGGTGGAAAAATGAAAAATATGTGTGATATTTTAATAAACTTTAATTATTCGGAAACTGCTAGAGTTCAAGAACATCATATTATGACATATCATTTAATATGTGAATTTGTTGAAAAAAAATTGAGAAATTTTTTTGAAGAAAATAAGTAAAAAGGAGAGGCATTTATGGAAAAGAAAAAAGAATATTTGTCTTCCTCATTTAAATCAATAGCTGGTTTATTTCAAAAAAATCTTTTTTTAAGAAATATTAAAGGTATTTATTATTATATTGATTCTATACTTTTACTTTTTTCCAAAAAAGTAAAAAAGAACAAAAGTGTAGAAAAAAAGAAAATTTTGATTTTATATAATATTGCTTTAGGTGATGGTGTAATTTTTAGATGTGTTACAAGTCAATTAAGGAAAATTTATCCTAAAAATAAATTTGAATTAGATATTGTATGTCAAAAAGGGTTAGAAAAGATTTATTCTTTAGATAATACTTTTGATGATATTATTCCAATCAATTTTAGTAAATCAACAATCAATTTAAAAGAAAGATTGAATAGTTTTAGAATTTTAAGAAAAAAACGTTATGACGTTGTAATAGATCCTGTAGGTATTTCTGAATGGACTACTAATGTTTTTTTTACTAGGGGAGCTTTAGGAAACAAAAAAATAGGTGTTATTGAATTTAATTCAAAATTGTATTGTTCTAAAAGAAAAATTAATAGAATATATAATGAATTAATTGAAATAGAAGATAATAATTTATCTTTACTTGAATACTATACAAGAGTTTTTAATAAATTATCTAATAGTAATTTATTTGATATGGATTTAAAAAAGATTCCAACTAAGAAGAATAGTTTTAAATTACCATCAAAGTATTTTGTTGTTTTCCCAACAGCTAGTTTGGAACTTAAAAGATGGGATTTGAATAAATATGCTAAGTTAACTGAAAAAGTTTATAAAAAATTAAATATGCCAGTTGTTTTATTAGGATCTAAACCTGATAAAGAAGTAATCGATAAATATGTTAGTTTAACTAATGATGTTGAGTTTATTGATTTGGTTGATAAGACAAATTTAAATGATTATATTGATATATTATCAAAAGCATCATTAGTAATTACTAATGATACTAGTTGTTATCATATTGCGATGATGCAACAAGTACCAACTGCAATTATTTCTGGTGGATATACATATAATAAGTACATACAATATCCTAAAGATAAAAGATATATTGAACCTTGTATAATTGTACATAAAATGGATTGTTTTAATTGTTTTAATAGATGTCCTTATTTAAAACAAGGAGATAAGAATTGGCCATGTTTAGAAAAAGTGTCAGTTGATTATGCTTATAAAAAAATTGAAGATTATATTAAGAAAAATAAAATAGGGAAGTGAGATTATGAAGATAGTTGTAACTGGTGGAGCCGGTTTTATAGGAAGTAATGTTGTAAGAATGTTAAATGATAAAGGTATTGATGAAGTAGTTATTGTTGATAACATTAATACAAGTGAAAAATGGAAAAATATTGAAAATAAAAAATATATTGAATATATTCATAAAAATGAATTTTTAGATGTTTTAGATATTTATAAAGATGTTGATTATATAATTCATATGGGAGCATGTTCTTCAACTACCGAAAATGATTTTGATTATTTATATAAAAATAATTTTGAATATACAAAAAAATTATGGGATTTTTGTGCTAAATATCAAATTAGATTTATTTATGCATCAAGTGCTGCAACTTATGGTAGTAGTGAAGTATTTGATGATGGTGTAATTAATGGTCTTATGCCACTTAATAGATATGGATATTCAAAACAGTTGTTTGATGAATGGTCATTAAAACAAAAATACAAACCCAAACAATATGTTGGTTTAAAATTCTTTAATGTATATGGTCCTAATGAATATGCTAAAGGATCTATGGCAAGTATGATTTATCATGGTTTTAATCAAATTAAAGAAACTGGAATGATTAAATTATTTAAGTCTTATAAAGAAGGATATAAAGATGGTGGACAATTAAGAGATTTTGTCTATGTAAAAGATGTTGTTTCAGTTATTGAATATTTTATTGATAATCCAAAATACAATGGTATTTATAATTTAGGAACTGGTAATGCTGAAAGTTTTGAAGTTTTAGGTAAATCTATTTTTAAAGCATTAAAGAAAAAAGCTAAAATTGAATATATTGAAATGCCTGAGGTATTAAAAGGTAAATATCAATATTATACTCAAGCTAATATAGATAAATTAAGAAAAATTGGATATGACAAAAAGTTTTATAGTTTAGAAGAAGGAACAATAGATTACGTTAAAGAGTATTTAGATAAAGATTATAAAATAAACTAATTTAGGGGGACTTTATGAATTTAGAATTATTACAAAATATTAATAAAATTAATGTTTTAGTTTTTGGTGATTTTATGGTTGATGAGTATTTAATTGGAAATGTTAACCGTATATCACCAGAAGCACCGGTTCCAGTTATTGAAGTTATAAATGACAATAAAAAATTAGGCGGTGCAGGAAATGTTATTAATAATATTAGATCTTTGGGCGCTAATGTAAGAGTTATTGGTACTGTTGGAAAAGATTCAGCTGGAGATTTTATTATTGACACATTTAAAGAAAAAAATGTAGATGTAAAATATTTTAAACAATATACTGAATGTAGAACTATTATTAAAACAAGAGTAGTTTCAAGAGGACAACAATTTTTAAGATTAGATGAAGAAGATAAAAAAGAAATGCCTGAAAAATATATGTCATTTCTAGAAAATAAAATTGATTCTATTTTAGATGGTATTACTAGTGTTGTAATAAGTGATTATGCTAAAGGTGCTGTTAATAAAAGAATTGCTCAATTATTAATAAAAAATGCAAATAAACTAAATATTCCTGTAATCGTTGATCCAAAAGGAAATGATTATAGTAAGTATAAAGGAACTACTCTATGTACTCCAAATTTAAAAGAACTATCTGATGTATCTAATAAAAGAATTATAACTGAAGAAGATGTATTAGAAGAAAGTTATAAGTTATGTCATAAGTTTAATATTAAATATCTTGCTTTAACTAGATCTGAAGATGGAATTAGTTTAATAGATGAAAAGAAAAATATGAGTGATTTTAAAGCAGTTGCTAAAGAAGTAATAGATGTTTCAGGTGCTGGTGATACTGTTGTATCAACTATGGCTATTTTAATATCTATGAATATGGATATTAACGAAATATGTAAAATTGCTAATATAGCAGCTGGAATAGTTGTATCTAAATTTGGAACAGCTACTGTAAGTAGTAATGAACTTATTTCAGAAATTTCAAAGGACAGTGATTATAAATTACAAAGTGTTAAAACACTTAAATATATAATTAAAGATTTAAAAGAAAAAGGAAAGAAAGTTGTATTTACAAATGGCTGTTTTGATTTAATACATGTTGGTCATATATCCTCTTTTAAAGAAGCTAAAAAATTTGGTGATGTATTAATTGTTGCAGTAAATTCTGATGCATCTGTTAAATCTAATAAAGGCGATTTAAGACCTATTATTAATCAAAAAGATAGAATTGAAATGGTAAGTTCTCTAGAAATGGTTGATTATGTAGTTTTACTTGAAGATAAAAATCCTTCTAAACTAATTAAAGAATTACAACCTGATATTTCTGTTAAAGGCGAGGATTGGAAAAATAAAGAAGTACCTGAAAAGAAAATATTAGAAAGTTATGGTGGAGAGATTAAATTCATCAAGTTAAATCCTAATCATTCAACAACTTCCATCATAGAGAAAATATTAAAAGTTTATGAAAAATAAAGCAGTAATTTTAGATAGAGATGGAACAATAAATGTTGATTACGGTTATGTTTATAAAAAAGAAGATTTAACTTTTATTGAAGGTACTATCGATGGTTTAAAGAAATTATATGATAATGGTTTTAAGTTAATAATAATAACAAATCAATCAGGCATTGGTAGAGGTTATTATTCTGAAGAAGAATTCTTAGATTTTAATAAATATATGTTAGATAAATTAAAAGATGAAGGAATAATAATTGATAAAGTTTATTATTGTAAACATGCACCTGAAGATAATTGTGAATGTAGAAAACCAAAACTTAAGTTATTCTATGACGCAATTAAAGAGTTTAATATAGATGAAAATAATTCATATGTAGTTGGTGATAGAGATAGAGATATAGTTATTTCTAATGTAACTAGTATTGAAGGAATTGTATTAAATAATGAGATATTTCATAATTTATTAGATGTTGCTAATTATATTTTAAGAGTTAAGTAATATGAAGATATCCTTAATAACAGCTTGTTTTAATTCTGAAAAAACTATCAAGGATATATTTGAATTAATCTTAAAACAAACTTATAAAAATGTTTAATATATAATTGTGGATGGTAAAAGTACTGATTCTACAGTGATTATTATTAAAGAATATACACCTAAATTTAAGAAAAAAGGCATTGAAGTAAACTTTATGGATTATTAGACAATGTTAATTTCTAATAGAGTGTTTATAGTTGGTAAGAGAAGTTATAAATTAGGATTGTATCCTCCACATCATTCTCTTTGTATTAAAAGAGAAGTTTATGAAAAGTATGTTAACTATGATACTAAATATAGAATAACTGTTGATTATGATTTTATGGTTAAAATTATGAAAAATGGAATAAAGTTATCTTATATAAAAGAACAATTAATATACATGAGAGCAGTTGGTGCATCAATTAGTTCATTAAAATCGTATAAAATGTCTTTTGATGAAGCTATTGATGTTTTAAAAAAGAATAAGATTAAATTTGTATATTTTGTAATTATCTTAAGAACACTAGTTATTCTTAAGCAAAGAATTATGGGTATATTTAAAATTGGATATAATAAATGATTTTTGACGAGGTGATATATATATGCATACATTTGTAGTTTTAGCTTATAAGGAATCTGAATTTTTAGAAGATTGTATTAAGTCTTGTACTAATCAATCTGTAAAAACAAATGTAGTAATTGCTACATCAACACCAAATGATTTTATTATTAAGATGGCTAAAAAATATAAATTAGAAATGATTGTTAATAAATCATCTAAAAAAGGAATAGGTTATGATTTTGATTTTGCTAAAAATGCTGCTGATACAAAATTAGTTACTATAGCGCATCAAGACGATATATATGATTATACTTATGCTGAAGAAGTGATAAATGCTTATAATAAGCAACCTAAATCAATTATTATATTTCCAAACTATTATGAAATACGTAAAGAAGGAAATGTATATAAGAATCTTAATTTAAATATAAAACAAGTACTTTTATTTAAATTAAGATTTCATGGATGGTCTAATTTTAAGTTTATTAAAAGATCTGCTTTAAGATTAGGAAATGCTATATCATGTCCAGCTGTTACATTTGTTAATGATAATTGTCCAAAGAGTGTATTTGCTAGTGATATGAAGTGTGATATTGATTGGTTGGCATGGGAAAGGCTTTCAAAAGAAAAAGGTTATTTCTATTATATTAATAAACCTTTAATGGGTCATAGAATATATACAGGATCAACAACATCAGCTGTGTTAAAGAACAATGGTAGAACAATAGAAGATTATGAAATTTTTAAGTTGTTCTGGCCAAAATTATTAGCTATATTATTAACTAAGTTGTATCAAATATCTGAGAAGAGCAATAATAAATAATATTCTTTTATGAATATTATTTTTATTTACGCTTATATAGGAAAGCTATATAATATAAAAATTATATGAATAATCATTTGAGAATATTTAATAAAAAATTATTAAATAAAGGGAAGGTGATGAATAATGGAAATAGATGAATTATTAGATAAAATAAATTCTTTTAAAAAGGAGGTTAATAAGTTTTATAATCAAATAAGAGCATTAAATTGTTTAATTACAAATAGAATAGTTGAAGAAAATAACGGTGAGGAACATTTATTGAGAAGAGATAAAAAGCGAGTGATTGATGATTATTTGAACAAAGAAAAAGAATTATTATTTTTTTTGGATAATTATTTAAAAGAATTTCAAATTACGATTGAAAGATTACCAATAGCAAAAGAAAATATTTATATTCCTAATTTTTCTGAAAATTTTGTTTATTATTTTGATTCTATGATTAATCAACTCTCAGTACTAATAGAAGGACATAATTCATTAAGTTGCGTTTTTAATGAAAAAAAACTTGATTTTTTCCCTATAAAAAATGAATTAGGGTTATGGTGGGATTGTTATATGTTAAGAAATAGAATAGATCATTTTACTCAAACAAGATTTTTAAATTCAATAGATGAAGAATGCAAATGTTATGAAGAATTTAGTTCAAGATGTAAAATTATTTGCATATTAGAAAAAAAGGTATATATGAAAAGTACATTATTGGATTTCAATAAAGAAAAAGTAGTAAAACAAGTAATTAAAAAATCAATTAAAACTGGAGATAATCCATTTGATTTATTGTTTCCAAATATAAGTGCTAAAGGTAAATATAAAAAGAGACCATCAATTATTCATATTTCAAATGATATAATGTTTGATTACGCAACTTCTTCACCTAATTTAATAGATAAAATTAATAATTTTATTAATAGTATTAATAAGTTATTTTATGATGAAATTTGTAAAGAATTAAAAGATAAAAGCATTTTAGACGATTATATAATAGGAGAAAATTTAAGTGATAAGACTATAATTAAAGATCTGTTTATAGTTTAAATATTATAGTTTAAAATAATAAACAATTTTTTTATTTTAAGTATAAACCTTAAATTACAAAATAATTGATATAAAAGATTGTGCTATAATCATGTTAAAGGTGATAATATGAAAAGAAAAGTGAGTACATTATTTGTTGTAATACCTTGTTTTAATGAAGAAGAAGTTATTAAAGAAACTACTAAAAGATTAAAACAAAAATTAAATCTTTTAATAAAGAAGAATATTATTTCTAAAGAGTCTAGAGTTATGTTTGTTAATGATGGTTCAGCTGATTCTACTTGGGAGTTAATTAAAGAAATTGACTCTAAAGAAGAATTATTTACTGGTATTACTTTGTCAAGAAATAGAGGTCATCAAAATGCTTTAATGGCTGGTCTTTTAACTGCTAGGGAATATGCAGATGTTGTAATCAGCATGGATGCTGATTTACAAGATGATATTAATGCAATTGATGAAATGCTAAAGAAGTATCATGATGGTAATGAAATAGTTTATGGAGTAAGATCTTCAAGAAAAAAAGATTCATTTTTTAAAAGATTTACTGCACAATCATTTTATGAATTTATGAATCTTATGGGTGTAGATATAATCTACAATCATGCCGATTATAGATTAACATCTAAAAGAGTTTTAGATGAATTTAAAAATTATAAAGAAGTTAATTTATTCTTAAGAGGAATATTTCCTTTGATAGGATTTAAATCAGATATTGTATATTATGAAAGAAACGAAAGGTTTGCTGGTAAATCAAAATATCCATTAAAGAAAATGCTTAATTTTGCATGGGATGGAATAACTTCATTTAGTGTTAAACCATTAAGAATGATTACAACATTAGGATTTCTTATTTTTTTTATATCATTTATAATCATGATTTATTCACTAGTTAGAAAAATATTAGGAAATACTGTTGATGGATGGACATTCTTAAATATATCGATTTGGTTTATTGGTGGTATTCAAATGCTATCCTTAGGAATAATTGGAGAATACGTTGGAAAACTATATAATGAAGCTAAAGCTAGACCAAGATTTATAGTTAGTGAGAATCTAATGGAAAAATAATATACTTTTTGTATAACTTTGTAATAAAATTTAGTTGATTTATTATTAAGAATGACATTAGTCATTCTTTTTCATTATCTATAATAATCTTATGTTATAATTTTTATGGAAGGTGCGATATGGAAAAGAAAGTTAACATTATAAAAATAGGAATAGTTTTATTATTTATTTGCATATTTTTAATCGGACTAATTAATATAAATAAAATCAATGGTGACTTTGATGAAGATATGGAACAAACTATAGTTTTATATAATATTATGGACTATTCTAAGGCAATAAAATCTGAAGAACTAGTTAACTTTTTAGAAAGTAAGGGTGCGGTTCCAATCAGTAGCAACATAGAAAGAGACCATGGTGTTGCTTTATATTATATTTTTACTCCATTTATATTATTAAGGAATTCCATTCCGCACACTATATCCTACGTATGGCACTTATATATTTTTATTATATTCTTTGTTAGTATTATTTATTTTTATAAAATAAATAAAGAACTATATAGTAGGCTAGATATATCAGTAATAATGACATTATTATACGCTTGTTCACCAAGAATATTTATTGATGGTTTACATAATAATAAAGACATAGCATTAATGTCATTATTAGTTATATCATTGTTTTATTTATTAAAAATAATTAAAAATAATAAATTAAAAGATTGTATAAAATTTTCAATTGTATCCGCATTTTTTTGTAATATAAAAATAATAGGAGTATTTGTTGTAGGTATCATGGGATTCTTTTATATTTTATATAATATAATTAATAACAATATGAATAAAAAAACAATTATAAATATAATACTTACCATATTATTACTATTTATTATTTATGTAATAATAACACCTGCAATTTGGGGATCTGGTAAGTTTGATTTTGTTAATTTTATTATATATAACTTAAAAAGTGGGGTTAGATTTAGAACTGTTATTTCTGTTTTATTTGAAGGAAATATGTATGATAAATTAAGTAATAAATTGCCTTGGTATTATATACCTAAATTAATTGTTATAACTTTACCTATAATAATAACTGTCTTATTTTTTATAGGTATAATAACTTTAAGTTATCATATTATTAGTAAGCTTGTTAAAAAAGAAATGTTAAAAGAAAATGAGTATTTTATATTTATATCAAGTGTAATACTTATTTCTATATTGCTAATTGTATTTGTTACATCTCCAAATGTATATAATGGATGGAGACATTTTTATTTCTTATATGGACCATTATTATTAATATGTAGTTTTGCAACTTATATACTTTTAAATATTAAGAAGATAGATATATTATTAAAAATATTATGTATGATATTTATAAGTTTAGATCTTTTTTATATCATCAGTTATGGACCAGCGAATGCTGCATATTATAATTTCTTAGTAGGTAAAGAAGACATATCTAAAACTTATGAATTAGATTATTATTCAGTAACTTCTAAACAAGCGTTATTTGATTTTATATCAAGTAATAAGTTAGAGGAAAACTTTGATAATAAAATATATTTAACAGGATATGATTACAATAGAATAATACTTATGGAAATGTATAATTGGTTTGAAGAAAAAACAAAAGAAAAAATTGTAATTGTTGATATTGATGAAATCTCATCTTATATAGATAAAGGAATTATTGTATATAATTTTTCAAATCCAGTATATAATAAAAGGGATATGAGTAATTATGAATTAATTTATCAATTCAAATTTCAAAATAACAATATCGTAGAATTTTATAAAATGAATTAATTTATCTTAAGTATTATAAATAATAAAAAATGATAAATAGGATAGTATATTTTCACCATTTTTATACTATTAAAGTATATATTTAAAAAATGTTAAAAAATTAATAAAAGAAATTATGAAATAAAAATAGTGTTGTAAAATTCTCACCAACACTATTTATAATACAACCATAAATATAGGAGTTTAAAGATACTTGATAAAAGTATGTTTTTATTAGATGCTGATGTATCTAAATAATTTTGCGTCACTTACATCACTTAAATATAGGGGGTACTAATTTTAAGTATCACAAGTGTCATAAGCTAGAGAAATCTAGTCTTTTTTTTTTGATAATAAAAAAATTAAAAAAAATTAACATATTTTTATAATATGTTAAAAAAATATTAAAAAATTAACATATTTCTTGTATATGTTAAAAAAATAGTGTAATATTATATATGAGGAGATGATAATATGAAGTTATTACCATTTAATGATTTTGATTTAAAAACACCAAGAATTCTTGAAGCATTAAATGAAGCTTCTAGATCACTTGCAGAATTAAAAGGATTTGCTAATTCAATTCCTAATCAACATATTTTAATAAATGCTATTACGATAAATGAAGCTAAAGATAGTAGTGAAAT
>JAEEGL012884976.1_pt1 | contig 33477 bp, 23 predicted proteins | sample 9134231 | NCBI WGS metagenome assembly JAEEGL01 (sample SAMN16246548, study PRJNA631951) | gut metagenome | biome: gut microbiome; feature: rumen; material: fiber-attached | host: Bos | place: Iran: Karaj | collected 2018-10 | reverse complement strand
TGGAATTGGTAGCACAATTGCATATTTAACTGATACAGAATCACAAACAAACGTATTTACAATGGGTAAGGTTGATATTACATTAAGTGAAGGAAATTGGAATGCCAATAATGCAAAAGGTATGGTTCCAGGACAAACTGTAGTAAAGGAACCAACTATTACAAATGTTGGAGAATCAAAAGCTTATGTATTTATTGAAGTTAAAGAACCTTGCGTAAATGGCAAAAAAGTATTTGATTATACAGTAAATGCTGGATGGGTACCAAAAGATGGTACAGCTGCTGCTTGTGCTGCTAACTCAGATAGTGATATCACAACAGTTTATGCTTATGGATCTGCTACTCAAATGACTGTTACTGAAAAAAATGATGTAACTGCAAAACTATTTGATAATGTTACTTTAAATACAACTTTAAATACAGCTGATTTAGATGAATTAAGTGCAAGAGATACAACTAATCATGAAGTTAATGTTGTTGTAACAGGATATGGAATTCAAAGTGAAAATTTAGGAGCAACAACACCAACAGCTGTTTGGGCAAAATATACTTCTAACTAATTAATGATTTAGAGTTATGAAAGCAATAAAGAATATAATCGATATTGTATTAACATTAGTCATAGTTATTTGCGTTGCCGTTGGTGGATTATATTTATTTAATATAAAACCTTATGTTGTTTTATCTGGTTCTATGGAACCTGAGATACATACTGGAAGTTTGGCTTTTATTGATCATAGTGCTAAATTTGATGAAATTAGAGAAAATGACATTATTGCCTTTAATTTAAATGGTACGATGGTTACTCATAGAGTAGCAGAAGTAAATGCTCAAGGTTTAATAACCAAAGGTGATGCCAATTCAACTGTTGATGGTGGAGTTGTAACAGCAGAGAATTTTGTTGGGAAGACATTATTTAGTGTTCCTAAGGTTGGATATCTTGTAAAAGTTATTCAATCAAAAAATGGGAAGATCATTTTTATAGCAGGTATCGTTCTTATGTTTGTATTATCATTTATTGGTGATAACAAAGAAAAACCTGATTATATAAAACAGTAATATAACTTAATATGTGAATTTATATATATAAAGGAACAATATGTATAATAAGTATGATTGTTAGAACATTGATAATATACTTAAATACGATTGTTCCTTTTAATAGTAAATAAAAGTCACTTTTTAGTGACTTTTTTATTTTATATAGTATAATAATTCACATGAATCAAATTGAATTTAGTGAAGTTATTAATTATTTTAAATATGATAGTAAGACTAATATTGAGTTTCGTAACAAATTAGTTGATGTTTTTAAATATAAAAATGTTACGGTTCTTTTTAGTGGAAGTTATTACGCGGCAATTAACGGAAGAATCCCTTATTATGTTGGAAAATCATTAGAAGAAAAGTTTGACAATAGAGAATATCACATAAGAGTTGATGGTGGTGGCGACGATTGGAAACTAGATGATCATATCGTTGATGATCAGTATCTTTCGGATATGAAGTCTTTTAGTCCTCAAAACTATGGAAAGATAAAGTCTGATTTTATAAACCGTGATAATAAAGATAAGTTTTTACCATGTTATCATATTGATACTTTAGAAGGGTTAATTGCTTTCTTTGTAGAGTATTTAGATATTAAATATGATTATAATGATGTTTATCGAGATATTAGTAATAAGTTATATAAAAAGTACCAACAAAATACTAATAATATTCAATATAATGCGGGTTATTATGCAACCCTTAATGATGAAAAGAATAATCGTTTACGTGTAGAACTTAGAGAACTAATTAATAAGTTTGATAGTTTAATTAATCCTTTTAATAAAGATTTTGATAGTTTATTTGATTTATTTAAAATAAAATATGATCCTGATGGAATAACAATGACTATTGATGAAAATGAACTTTTTTCATCACAACCAGGTAATGATTTTTGTTATCGCTTAAAATACAGGGTTAATTCTAATTCATCATATTTCTTTAGCCATTATTTTGAAGATGGTAGTGAAAAGTTTGTTATATCATATCATGGTGAAGATAAAAATGATGATTATCATATGTTTTATGATTTAACTAATAATATGATTACAAGAAGACCTTATAGTAACAATGAAAATCTTACGGATAATGATCTTATGTTTCTTATTGAAGAATTAAAAAATGGTATTTATATTTTAGAAAACATCGTATATCAAGGCAATAAAAGATTAATTAAATGTTGTAATAAATAAAAAAATTAGATATTATTTAAATGGAGGATAAAATGAGTAAAAAGATAGATAAAAAAGAGTTTGATGAAGTAATTAAAAGTGAAAAAGTTGTTCTTGTAGACTTTTATGCTGATTGGTGTGGACCATGTAGAATGTTAGGTCCTATTATGGATGAAATTAGTAAAGAACATGATGTATATAAAATAAATGTTGATGAAGAAGAAGAACTTGCTGCTTCTTTTGGTATTATGTCTATACCATGTGTTGTTTTCTTTAAAGAAGGAAAAGAAGTAAATAGATTTGTTGGACTTCGTTCTAAAACTGAAATTTTAGATATGTTAAAGTAGGTTATTATGTATGATATTATAATTATTGGTGCTGGACCCAGTGGAATGACGGCTGCTTTATATGCACTACGAGCTAATAAAAAAGTTTTAGTACTTGAAGCTTTTACTTATGGTGGACAAATAATTAATACTTTAAATATTGAAAATTATCCAGCTTTGCCTCATATAAGTGGTGTTGATTTTGCAACTAATTTATATAATCAAATAATAGATATGGGTTGTGAATTTAAATTTGAAAAAGTAGTTGATATAAAAGATCATACTGTTATAACAAATGAAAATAAATACGATGGACGCGCTATTATTATTGCCACTGGTGCAACTAATAAAAAACTAGGTTTAGAAAATGAAGATAAATTTATTGGACGTGGTATAAGTTATTGTGCTACATGTGATGGTAATTTCTATAAAGGAAAAGTAGTTGCTGTTAATGGTGGTGGTAATACAGCTATTGAAGATGCTATCTATTTATCAAATATTTGTTCTAAAGTATATTTAATTCATCGAAGAGATGAATTTAGAGCAAGTGAAGTAACGGTTAATGAATTAAAAGGAAAAGAAAACGTTGAATTTGTTCTTAATAGTCAAATAACTAGTCTTGTTGGTAATGATAAATTAGAAAAAATAATTATCAACAATGATTGTGAATTAAATGTTGATGGTTTATTTATTGCTATTGGTCAAGTACCAGAAACAAATAATTTTACAAATATTTTAAATCTTGATGATGGTGGATATGTTATATCAAATGATATGAAAACAGATATACCAGGACTTTATGTATGTGGTGATGTAAGAAGTAAATCACTTCGTCAATTAACAACAGCCATTAGTGATGGTGCAATAGCAGCAACTGCAGCTATTAATGATATTAATAATAAAATAATATAAAGACAGTAATGTCTTTTTATTATGAAAAGTATTGACGTACGTAAAAATGTACGTTATAATTAAAACGAAAGAGGTGATTATATGGAAACTATAAATATTACTAATGCAAGACAAAATCTATATAAGCTAGTTTCAGATGTTAATGTTGGTTTTAATCCAATAACTATTGTTAACAATAAAGGTAAGAATGCTGTTTTAATTTCTGAAGAAGATTGGCGTGGAATTGAGGAAACGATATATTTATCTAATATTCCAGGGTATGTTGATTCAATAAAAAATATAAAAAACACTGAAAATTGGGCAGTAGCGGAGGCATATAATCCAGATGATGAATGGCAATAATTATCGAATATTATTTTCAAAGGAAGCATTAAAGGATAAAAAGAAATTAAAAGATGCTAAACTTGAAGATACAACTAAGAAAATTTTGAATTTGATGATGACTGATCCTTTTGGCTATCCACCATCATATGAGAAACTAACTGGTGAACTTTATGGTTTATATTCACGAAGGATTAATCGTCAACATAGAATTGTATATGAGGTAAATGAACAAAAAAAAGAAATCCATATTTATCGAATGTGGACTCATTATGAAAAGATTAAGAAATAATATAAAGACAGTAATGTCTTTTTTTATGTTATAATACTTACAAAGGAGGAGTTATGTTTAGTGAAAAATTAAGTTTAGTACCAGAACTTCCAGGAAGTTATCAAATGAAAGATAAAGATGGTATTATTATCTATGTTGGTAAAGCTAAAAACTTAAAAAGAAGACTTAAAAGTTATTTTACAAGAACGGTTACCGGTAAAACTAAAGTATTAGTATCTAATATCGCTGATTTTGAATATATTGTAACTAGTAGTGAACTAGAAAGCTTAATTCTAGAGATAACTTTAATTAAAAAATATAATCCTAAATATAATGTTCTTCTAAAAGACGATAAAAGTTATCCATATATAGAGTTAACTAATGAAAAATATCCAACTTTAAAAGTTGTTCGTAATGTTAAAATAAAAAAGAATAAAAATAATCTTTTTGGTCCTTATCCTAATGTTGGTTCTGCTAAAAGAACAGTTAATATGTTAAATAGACTATATCCATTAAGAAAATGCGATAAGTTAAAAAAAGATGTATGTCTATATTATCATTTAGGAGAATGTCTTGGTTATTGTAAATACAATATTCCTTCTGAAAAGACTAATCAAATGTATAAAGAAATTAAAGATTTCTTAAATGGTAATAATAATGTTATTGAAAATAAAATAAAAGTTGAAATGCAAAAATGTAGTGATGCCATGAACTTTGAAAAAGCTCTAGAATATAAGAATATGCTTAATGATATTAAAGTTACATTAACTGATCAAAAAATTAGTTTAAATAAAGATTATAATTTTGATTTATTTAATTATTATCAAAATAATAACTTCTTATCAATTCAAGTATTCTTTATAAGAAGTGGTGTTCTCTTTGGTAGAGAACAAAAGATTATAAATACTTTTAGTGACGGTAATGAAGCTTTGACAGAGTATATTATCAAATTTTATGAACATAATGTTTTACCAAAAGAAATAATTGTACCAAGTGATATTGATTATAGTTTATTAAGTGAATATTTTACTACAACTGTTAGTACTCGTGAAAAAGGTGATATTAAAAAATTACTTGATTTAGCACATGAAAACGCTAAGATTCATCTTGATGAACATTTTGAAGAATTAAATAGAGATTTAGTAAAAAGAGAAGAAGCGATTAATGAACTAAGTAGACTCCTTGGTGGTGTTAAAGTTAATCGTATGGAATCATTTGATAACTCTCATCTTTTTGGAACATATTATGTTGGTGGTATGGTTGTTTTTGATGACTTTATACCACTTCGAAATGAATATCGTAAGTTTAAAGTAGATGTTAGTGTTAAAGATGATTTATCAGCAATGAGAGAAGTTGTATATAGAAGATATTATCGTGTTTTAATGGAAAACTTAGTTAAACCTGATTTAATAGTAGTCGATGGTGGAGAACTACAAGTTAATGTTGTAAAAGAAATAATTGATGACTTGAACTTAGGTATTAATATAATTGGTTTAAAGAAAGATAATCATCATAAAACAAGTGCCATTATTGATCGTAATTTAAATGAGATTAATATTGATTCTCATAGTAACTTATTTTTATATCTTGCAAATATTCAAGAAGAAGTTCATAGATATGCCATAACATATCATCGTGAAATTAAAAATAAAGGTATGTTATCAAGTATTCTTGAACTTGTTCCTGGTATTGGTGAATCAAGAAGAAAAGATTTATTAAGAAAGTTTTCTTCACTTAAAAAGATTAGAGAAGCTAGTGTTTCTGAACTTAGTGAAGTATTACCTAATGACGTTGCTAAAAGTTTATATGATTATTTAAAAGATAATTGCGAAGAGTAATTTATTATTATATAATTATGGTATGAATAGAATGAAATATGAAGTAAAAAGTTATTATAAAAGTATCCATGATATTAACTATAAAAGATTAAAAGAAAAAGGTATTAAACTACTAATTATTGATTTAGATAATACTTTAGGAACGGTTAAAGAAAAAGTTATATCAAAAGAAAAAGAAAAGTTAATAAAAGATTTAAAAAAAGATTTTACTATTGTTGTAGCTTCTAATAATAGTAGAATGAGAGTTTCTCTTTTCTTACATGGAATATGTGATTATATTTGCCTAGCTTTAAAACCAACTAAAAGGTTATATCGAAAAGTTAAAAAAAGATATAACTTGGAGGGCAAAGATTGTGCAATAATTGGTGATCAGTTTGTAACAGATATTAGATTGGGTAATAAAGTTGGTTTTTATACAATATTAGTTGATCCTATTGGTAAAGATGGAAAAGTATCATTTGTTAATCGACTAATTGAGAAGAGAATTAAAGATAAAATCCAATTTAAGGATGGTGAATATTTTGAGGAAGATTAAACATTGTGAGGGTTGCGGTGTTAAATTACAAGATGAAAATATTTTAAATATTGGTTACACAACAAATTTAAATAATGATCTTTGTATGCGTTGTTTTAGACTACGTAATTATGGAGAATATGAAAGTGTATCATCTAATTTAGTTAACTATGAAAAGATTCTTTCGATGGTTAATCGTTCACGTGAATTAGTCTTATATGTTGTTGATGTTGTTAATCTACCTAAAGATATTGGTATTATTAAAAACTATTTAAAGAATGATATTATCTTAGTTATTAATAAAAGAGATTTACTACCTTGGAGTGTTAAAGACGAAAAGATTATTGATTATATTAAAAATCTTGAAATTGATTTTGATGATATAGTTGTTATTAGTAGTGAAAAGAACTTTAATATGGATATTTTGTATAAAAAGATTACGAAATATCAAAAAAGTGAAAATGTTTATGTTGTTGGTTACACAAATGCAGGTAAGAGTAGCTTAATAAGTAGATTTATTAGTAATTATGGTGATGGTAATACAACACTTACGGTATCACCACTTCCTTCAACAACTTTAAATAGAATTATTATTCCTATTAATAATAAAATAACCTTAATTGATACACCTGGTATTATCGATAATAGTAATATTATTAACTTTGTTGATAAAAAGATGTATAAAAAACTTAATAGTAAGAAAGAAATTAAACCTCGTACTTATCAATTATCTAGTGGACAATCTCTTTTATTAGGAGACTTGGTTCGTATTGATTATGTAAGTGGAGATCGTAATAGTTTAACTTTCTATATCCCAAATGAAATAAAAATTAGAAGAACAAGTTATCGTAGTGATAAGTTAAAAGATTTAACAGAATTTAATTATGATATCTTATATTCTAATGATTTATGTATTATGGGTTTAGGCTTTATTAAGTTTGTTGCTGGTTGTGAAATAAGAATATATATTAATAAAGATGTTGATGTCTTTATGCGAAATAACTTGATTTAAAGAAAGAAAGTATTATAAAATAATTTTGTAGGTGATTTTATGGAAGATGAAATTTTATTAGAAGTTGAAGAAAAAATGGAAAATGCGATTGAAGCATTAGAAAGTAGATTTAAAACAGTTAGAACAGGAAGAGCTAATCCAAGTAGTTTAGATGGTGTTAAAGTAAATTATTATGGTACACCAACACCGCTTAAACAACTTGCAACAATTAGTGTTCCTGAAGCTCGTCAATTATTAATTAAACCATTTGATAAAAGTTGTTTATCAGGAATTGAAAAAGGAATCTATGAAGCTGATCTTGGATATACACCAAATAATGATGGTGAAACAATTCGTATTGTTATTCCTGATTTAACAGAGGACCGTAGACGTGAACTTGTTAAACAAGTTAAAGCAATGTGCGAAGATGCTAAAGTAGCTATTCGTAATGCAAGACGTGATGCTATGGATGATGTTAAAAAAGCAGAATTCTCTGAAGATGTTGAAAAACAAATGGAAGATGATATTCAAAAATTAGTTAATGATTACAATAAAAAAGCTGAGGATTTAACTAAAGAAAAAGAAAACGATTTAATGAGTGTTTAGAAGACGTGAATTTGACTTTTACGTCTTTTTTTGATATAATTACATACGTATGGTGCATTATTCTAGTCAAACAAGATATTGGAAGATGGGGCTAAAAATCCATTAATTGTGTGTAAAACACTTTGTATATTTGCTTCTTTTGCCCAAAGAGGGGTGAATATATGATTTTAGATTTAAGGAAAAGATATAATGGCATATATTTGTATCCTTTTATCGCGTTAATATACTATATCACATGTCGTGAGTGATCTCTTGGGATATTAATTAGGTTGTATTAATTTGAAAAAGACATTGCAAAAGCGAATAAAAATATCTTAAGTTTGTTTGGGAAAACCTCTAGGATGTTCTTACTATAAGGATTGTGGTGCGGACTAAGTGGTGATCGAGTGGTCAAGAAGGGTAACCTTTGATTAAATCTTTTAAAGAGAAATCGCCGGTGGGTAACCTAAGGTAGGATTTAGAGAAATTCAACTCGACCTCAAGCCGTAAAATTAATTTATAGTAGACCATGCATTTTACCCTAAGGCATAGATGAACTATTAGTTGTAAATAGTTGATTTATGGCTTTTTTATTTGACAAAAAAAGGCATAAGTGGTATAATATGAGACGTTTAAGGGGGTATATAGATATGTATACTAGTAATGATATAGATACTCGTGATGATTACGAAGATGCTGATTACGAGGAAGAAAGAGAATACGTAGAAGAAGAAAGCTTCTATGAAAAAAATAAAAACATAATTTTTAAAGTTTTAATTATTATTTTATGTATTATTATTTTAATATGGTTAATTTCTAAATTAGGTAAAAAGAAAGAAGTACCAAGTAATTATGATGCTAATGTTACTCAAGTTAGACTTGCAAGTGAACAATATTTCTTTATTAATAACAAACCTGGTACTGAAAAACAATCAATTACACTTTCTCATTTAATTAATGGAAATTTAATTAAAGAAGTTAAAAATACTGATGGTACAGTATGTAAAAATGATAGTTTAATTACTTTAGAAAATAACGGTATTGATTATATTATGACAATCACTCTTGATTGTGGTAAAGAAAAGACTGCTAAATCATATTATTATCGTGTTTCTGATTATAAATGTGAAAATTGTAATGGTGAAACATATATGAATGGTAATAATGATACTCCAACACCAGATGATCCTACTCCAGATGATCCAGATGATGATACTGATAAATATACTTGTGATTGGAGTGCTTGGACAACTGAAAGAAATTATAATAGTAATTTAATTGAAAGAACAAGAGTTGTTGTTAAAGCAATGAAACAAGAAACAGAAGAAAAAGTTGTTTATGGTGAATGGAGTGATTATTCAGAAGTTCCTGTAACACCTAGTGATACTCTTGAAGTTGAAACTAAAACTGATAGTGTTGATACATGGGTTGATAAAACAAGTAGTAGTCCCGTTTATGAAAGTGATACAATACGTAATGTAACTAAATCAACATCAGGTGGTTCTAGTTATACATATTGTCCATCTGGTTATGAAAAAGCTGATGGTAGATGTCGTAAAGGACAAGCTTCTCGTACAATTAGTGCTACAGAATATGTAAGTTTATCTGGAGAAGAAAGAAAAAGTTGTTCTCCAAAAAGAGAAACACCTAACAAATTAGTTTATGTTTGTGGTGGTGGTTATACTTACACTGATCTTAAGACAGGTTACCATAGTGGTTCAACTACATATCATTATCAAGAATTATCAAGAACAACTACAACACTTTATCGTAGTAGAACAAAGACTGTTGAAATAGTTGTTACTGAACCTGTTTATACAGATTATATTCTTGAAAGTGAAATCCCTACTGGTTATACTAAAGTAGCTGGTAGTGAAAGAACTGAATACTCATATAAATTAAGTTCTTGTGGAACTAAATAATATTGCAAAATATAGTAAAGAATACTAGTAATAGTATTCTTTTTTTTATATAATTTTTTTATGAAGATAGATATAGATAATCGATTATATAATGTTATTATTACTCATAAACCTTATAAGAAGAATATAACTATAAGTGTTAAAGAAGATATGAATATTTATGTATCTTGTAATGTTATAACAAGTGATAGAGAAGTCATAAAAATTATTAATAAGAATATTAATAGTGTTCAAAGAATGATTAACAAAATGGAAAAGAAAGTTATTAAACATCAAGAAGAGGAAGATAACTTTTATTTTCTAGGTAAAAAGTATGATATTGTATATCTAAATAATAAGGATTTAATTTTAGGTACAGATAAAGTCTTTATGAATCAAAACTTTGATATTGATAAATGGTATTCCAAAGAAGCTAAAAAGATTTTTCAAGAAGAGTTAGATCGTTTATATAATAATTTTAAATATGAAATACCATATCCAAGTTTAACGATTCGTAAGATGAAAACAAGATGGGGAGTATGTAATTATAGAACCAAGAGAGTAACCTTAAATTATAATTTAATAAAAAAAGATATTAAGTATTTAGATTATGTTATTATTCATGAATTAAGTCATTTAATATATCATGACCACTCGAAAAACTTTTGGAGAGTTGTAGAAGATAACATGCCTGATTTTAAAGAAATAAGAAAGGATTTAAAAAACAATGAGTAAGATTATTGATGGTAAAAAAGTTAGTTTAGAGATTAAAGAAGAATTAAAGAAGAAAGTATCTAAATTAAAAGTAAAGCCTAAATTAATAGTTATTAGTGTTGGTGATAATCCAGCAAGTCGTGTATATGTTCGTCAAAAAGAAAAATGTGCTAAATATATTGGTTTTCTTTATGAACACATGCATTATGATAGTATTTCTGATGATGATTTAATATGTGAAATTGAAAAATTAAATAATGATAAAAGTGTATCAGGTATGATAGTTCAATTACCTCTTCCTAATGGCATGAATGAAAAAAGAATTGTTAATAGTATTTGTGTCTCTAAAGACGTTGATGGTCTTACTTATCTTAATGCTGGAAGATTACTTAATAATGAAGAATGTTTAACAAGTTGTACACCAGCAGGGATTATGGAATTATTAAAAGCTTATAAGATTGATCCGTGTGGCAAGAGAGCAGTTGTAATTGGTCGTAGTATTTTAGTTGGTAAACCAATGATGAATTTACTTATTAATGCAAATGCTACTGTTACATTATGTCATTCTAAGACTGTTGATTTAGAAAAGATAACAAGAAAAGCTGATATTTTAGTAGTAGCTATAGGTAAACCTAATTTTGTAACACGTGATATGGTAAAAAGAGGTAGTGTTATTATTGATGTTGGTATAAATAGAGTAGATGATAAATTAATTGGTGATGTTAACTTTGATGATGTTAAAGATAAAGTTAAATTAATTACACCAGTACCTGGTGGTGTTGGTCCAATGACTGTTGTTATGTTAATGAATAATGTTTATAATGCATATTTAAAGAATAATAATTAAAGGGAGTATTTATGAAAAAACTAATTTATTTAACGACAAATCCGCATAAAGTAGAAGAAGCTAATGAATTCTTTGGTAAAAAATATGGATTTGATTTAGAAATAGTTAATCCTGATTTTGAAATCTTAGAAATTCAAGCAAAGACTTGTGGAGAAGTAGCAGGATTTAGTGCTAAGTATGCAGCTGATAAGTTAGGTTATCCGGTTTTAAAATCAGATACAGGATTATATCTTGATGCATTGGGGGGATTACCTGGTCCTTATAATGCTTATTTTGATAAACAAATTGGTGTTGATAAGTTTTTAGAAATGTTAAAAGGTGAAAAAAATAGAAAAGCAAGAATCGAACATTGTTTTGCATATTGTGAACCAGGTAGTAATCCTGTTATCTTTACTGGTGGAGGAACTGGTACAATTTCACGTAAAGCCAAAGGTGAAAGAGGAAGATGGCATGATAAATTCTTTATTCCTGATGGCGAGACGAAAACTTTAAGTGAACTAAGAGATATTGATTATGAAAGAGAAGCTTCATACTGGGGATGCGCTATTGATGATTTTGCTAAATGGTATAAAGAAAATAAATTAGATAAATAAAAAAGATGGGTAACCATCTTTTTTTATTGTTTAGTTTCAATTTTGATAAGTTTTGCATGAACAACAGCTCTTTCTTTAGCAGAACTACCATAACATGTTGATAATGTAAGTATTTTATCGTTAACATTAACTGTTGTTCCAAAATCATACATTGTTCTTTTACTGATCATATTTAAAAAGTTTTGGAAATCACGATCATCTGAGAAATTAACTTTTATGTAATCGTTTGTTGCTGGTAGGTGATATACACTAAATATTTGCCATAATGTATTTTCTTTTTCGGTACTTATTTTAATTACATGATATTCTTTATTATTTTGCCATTTCTTAGTAAAGACATTAGCTAAACTTCCAAACATAGAATCATCTTTACGATCATGACCATATATTATATTGTTTCTTGATAGTTTATTTATCTTATTACGATAATCTAAGAAGATCCAACCACCTGTATTATATGTTTTATTATAACTTCTTGTTAAATAGTATTTATTATCTTTACTTTGTACGAATGGATAATTAATGTAAGTTCCATCCATTTTAATCCAACCAACAGTATCTTTATTAGATTGTTTTAATTCTTTAAAATCAACATCCATCATTGGCATATAAATATAATCCCAATATGGATTTGATTTAGGAACTTCTTCTTGTTGTTCAATAACTTCAACATTTTCGGAGTTGTTATCAACAACCTCTTCCTTTATTTCTGTTTTCTCTTGAAGTTCTGATACTTGTTTTTTTGTTTTATCATTATCAATTTTCCATTTATAAATGTTTTCAATAGAAATTGCCATAACTACTAAACTAGTAGATGCCATTAAGATAATAATAATATTTATAATATTTTTCGATATATTTTTATTATTTTTTTTCTTCATATTCTCTCTCTACATAAGTATATTCTATTACAAAAAAAATTAATCTTCAATAATTAATTATATTTGAATTTTGTTCTTGAAATATGCATCCAAATATTATAGAATTATTATAGAGGAGGATAGCGGAAGTCGACAAATTGAAGACTTACGATATAAATTGTAGAAAATGGAAGAAAAATCAAATACAAAGAAAATTGTCGGGGCGATAGTTGGATTATTACTTCTTCTTGTATTGGCAATACTATTACTAGGTCAAGGTGATACTTATGAAGTTAAGTTTGACTCAGCTGGTGGTAGTAAAGTTTCAACACAAAAAGTTAAATCAGGAGAAAAAGCTAAAAAGCCAAAAGATCCTACAAAAGACGGATATGAATTTGTTTTATGGGAAAACGATGGCGTTAGATATGATTTTAATGAAAAAGTAACAGAAGACCTTACTTTAAAAGCAACTTGGAAAGAGGCAATTAAGAAATATAAAGTAACATTTGAACTTGAAGGTAAGGAAGAAACTTTTGAATTAGAAAAACTAGATGAAGATGTTACAGGCTATCTTAAATTTGAAGATCGCGAAGGATACGAAATAAGATGGTATGTAGGTGATGAAGAATATGATTTCTCAACACCACTTACAAAAGATGTTAAGTTAACTGGTAAATATGTTCAAACATCATCTTATACAATTACATTCGATTCTGATGGTGGAAATAAGATAGATAGTCAAAAAGTTGGTGTAGGAGAAAAAGCAAAAGAACCTAAAGCACCAACGAAAAAAGGTTATATCTTTGATGGATGGTATTATAACAATGCTAAATACGATTTCGATGCAACAGTAAAACGTAGCATGAAATTAGTAGCACATTGGAAAGAAGATCCAAATGTAAAAAGATTTAAAGTAACATTTAATACTGATAGTGGAACACCTGTTCCTCCAACGCAAACAGTTATGGATGGTGATAAGGCTACAAAACCTGCTAATCCAACTAAAAAAGGATTTGTTTTCGTTGATTGGGAATTAAATGGTACAGTTTATAACTTCAATCTAGCAGTAAAAGCAGATATTGAATTAAAAGCTACTTGGAGAGAAGCAGAAGTATATAAAGTAACATTTGATGCTGATAATGGTACACCTGTTACAACTCAAGAAGTTCAAGAGGGTGGAAAGGCAACAGCACCAGCTGCTCCTAAGAAAGATAAATCAATTTTTATTGAATGGAGACTTGATAATAAAAAATATGATTTCAATAAAGTAGTAACAAAAGATATTACTTTAAAAGCTTATTACGAAAAAGAAGTATATTATACATTAACTTATAATGCTAATGGTGGAACAGTAACACCAACAAGCAAAGAGTTGAAGAAACTTGATAAATACGGAAATCTTCCAACTCCTACATATACAGGATATACATTTATTGGATGGTATACATCAGCTAATGGTGGTACTGCTGTTAATTCTGGAACAACGATAAATGGAAATACAACAATTTATGCACATTGGACCAAGAATCCGGTAGCCGTACAAAGTATTAGTTTAAATAAAACTACAATGACTTTAAGAGTTGGATCTAGTGATACTCTAAGAGTTACATTTAATCCAACAGATGCATCAAATAAGACAATTACATGGTCTAGTAGTTCTAATGCTGCAACGGTTGAAAATGGTAAAGTTACTGCTAAAAGTGTAGGAACAGCTACAATTACAGCAACAAGTAATAATGGCAAAAAGGCAACATGTACCGTTACTATTGAAGCAGTACCTGTAGATAGTGTTTCTTTAAATAAGACAACATTAACTCTTAAGTTCGGTGAAACAGGTACATTAACAGCAACAGTTAAACCTGAAAATGCTGGAGATAAAAAACTTACTTGGACAAGTAGTGACAATACTGTTGCTACAGTTGATTCGAACGGAAAAGTAACTGCTCAAAGAAAACTTGGAACAGCTACAATTACAGCAACAAGTAATAATGGCAAAAAGGCAACATGTACTGTTACTGTAACGACAACATATAGATTAACGTATAATGCTAATGGTGGAAGTGTTAATCCAGGATATAAGGACTTAAATAACGGTGCTCAATATGGAACTCTTCCAACACCAACAAGAAGTGGTTATAAATTTGATGGTTGGTATACTGCTGCAAGTGGTGGAACAAAAGTTAGCTCATCTACAACAATAAGCGGAGATACAACAATATATGCTCATTGGGAAGAAATTGTTAATTATTCTATAATAGCGAATAAGATTCAAGGTGGATCAAGTGCTGTTAACATGCAGAGAAAATTAACAATCAAAAGAAATTCAACAGTATTAACTACTAGTCAGGTTCGTGAAATTGACAAACCTAACGGTGTTGATATTTGGATTCAAGGTGATGGAGATTTTGTTGTTCCATACAATGAAATAAAAAATTTGACTTCTCTTAAAATAAAATTAACAAGTGGAGAGGAGGTCACTGCGTCACTATCTTTCCCTGATGATTAATTATGAAAAATAAGAAATTAATAATTATAGTTGCTATAGCTGTTTTGCTAATAGCAGGAATTGTGTTCTTTATGATTAAAAGAGCAAATGATGATAAAAATGCGGTTTATACTGTTAAGATAAGTCTGGTGGATGATAAATCCCCAGACCGTATCCTAACGGTGTATAAAAATAATAAAAAAATAGAACATAAAGAAATCCGAAAAATGAACGGAACACTTTTGTGTGACTCAGAATATTCTACAGTTTATTTCGGTGAAATAAAAAATGAAACTGAGTTAAAAATTATTTTAAAGAATGATAAAGAAGTGGTTGCGAAGATTGAGAAAGGAGAATAAATATGAAGAAAAAATTATTATTATTCATAGTATTAATTGTCTTTGTGTTAGGTTTTAATGTTAAAGCAGATACATATTATACAAGCGATAGTTGTGATCCAAATACTCAACTATGTGTTGGCAATATGTCATATGTAATAGGTACACACCTATTTACACGTAGACCTGCTTCAGGTAGCCCTTATAATAGAGTATTAACCACTGAATGGATAATGCTTGCATCAAAAACTATAAGTGGGGATACTTATGAATCTTTGGATGATAGAGTTATCTATTACAAAGCGAGTGGTCCAGATGAAAATGGTAATCAATGGTTTAATGCCATTACTGATGAACCAATTAATCCACCTAGTAGTTTTACTATTGAATATAAAGATGGAGTAAAACAAATGTCTTCACCAACAGCGTTTCTAGATTGGGATGATGTTACTGATCCAAATGGGTATAATAAGTATTTAATCAATGATAAGGGACTGTTGTATGCTAACATTAAGATTCAAACAAGTGATAATAATATAGACGGTTATGAAGTATATGATAGTAATGATCGTGTTGTTGTTTCTGGTCCAGTTTCTGGGCCTCTTTCAATAATTGGGCCTATTCAAATTACTAAGCCAGAAACAACTCCTGCAACTTATTACGTAAAGGTATATAAAACATACCTTAATGAAACTAAAATGTATAGTACACCATCTCCAACAATAGAACTAGATTTTAATATGGTTATGCCTGGAGTAACATTAACTCAAGTTCAAAAAGAAAATGAACCTTTATATCGTTATAATCCTGAAGCTGACCCTGAAGTTGGTAATATTGAAACTGATGTTCAAGTAACTTTACCAGAGGGTGCTATTGTTGATGGCTATGAAATATTTAAAGTAACTGCTGGCTCTGAAGATAGAAGTGTTGCTATTGTACAAAAAGATGAAACTGGTAATTTAGGAAATGCTGTTTTATCTAACGAATTAGGTAAAAGTGGAACTTATTATGCAAAAGCATATAGAGGCAGTGGTGATAATAAAGTATATGGTGAAAAATCAGCTGATCTACAATTAACATTTAGAAATGCTGCTCCAACAGATCCAGTATTAGTTCAAGATTATCAAACTGAATATTCTAAATATTTTGTTCAAGATGGTAAATTAGCTACAAAATTAAAGATTACATTACCAGAAAATGCAATTGCTGATGGATTTGATGTATTTGAAAATGGTGAACGTGTTAATGCAGAAGATATCGGTGTTGATGGCATTGTAACAGTAACAGGTAGTCCTGATGTTGAAAGAACTTTCTGTGCTAAGACTTATGTAAAATATGGTTCTGCTGATAATTTCATTAAAGATCCTAGTGAAGAAGATTGTTTAACGCTAGACTTTGAAATGGTTATGGGTGAACCTACATTAGTAAAAGTTAGTGATGTTCGTTATGAAAATGGTCAAATGGCTATTGATGTAAATGTTACATTAGAAGATGGATTAACTGTTGATGGTTATGAAATTTATGAACAATTAGATCCTCTTGGTACACCAATTGAAGGTAACTTTGGTACACAAACAACTCTATATGATGAGCTTGGAAGTACAAAGACAATATATGCTAGAACATTTGTTCAAGTTGGTAATCAAAGAGTATATAGTGATTTTACTTCACCTTTACAATTAACATTTAGAGGTGAAATTCCAACAACACCAAATTTAGTACAATGGTGGGATCAAAGTATTGATCAAGAAGGATATACAAAATACTATGTAGAAAATGGTGTATTATCTACTAAAGTTAGAATTGAATTACCTGATTCTTATGTAGGAACAGGATATGATATATTTGATGAAAATGATCAAGTAGTAAATGATCCTGATGTCGATGTTGACGTTATGGGATTCATAACATTAGTAGGAGAGAATGATACTCCAGCAAGATATTATGCTAAAACATATATTAAATATGGAAATGCTACTGATTATATTAAAGATTATAGTGAGAAATCAAATGTCTTATTATTAGACTTTGATAAAAAGGTACCAAAACCAACTTTAATTAATAGTGATGAAGAATTCTATTATTTAAATGGTCAGATGGCTATTGATGCTCATATAACATTCCCAGAAGGTGCTCGCCCTGAGTATGCTGATGGATATGATGTATTTATGGTAAGTGGATTAGTTGTAGATTCTGTTGTTGCAACTGGTTTACCTACAGCTGATGTAGTATTAAAAGGAGATTTAGGTTCAACCAAAACATTCTATGCAAAAGCTTATGTTATGGTTGGCGATGATAAAATTTATAGTGATAAATCAAGCGATTTAACATTAACATTTAGAAATGCGGCTCCAACAGTACCTACATTAGTACATGTTTATGATGAAAATGATACAGAAGGTTATTCAAAATATTATGTTATAGATGGTAAGATTAAAGCTAAAGTAAAACTTGCTTTACCAGATGAATATATAGCTGATGGATATGATATCTTCGATCAAAATAATGAAATTATTAACACTAGTGAACTTGGTGTTGATGATGTTACTTATGTAACTGGTTCTTATGATATAACATCAGAATATTATGCTAAAACATATAAGAAATATGGAACATTAAAAGATTATAGTGATGAAGCAGCTGAACTTTCACTTGACTTTGATTTAGTTATGCCAACACCATCATTACTTCAAAGTAATGAAGATGATGATGCATTCTATTTCGATGAAGAAAAAGGTATGCTTGCAACAAAAGCTTACATAACAGTACCTAATAATGCTGTTATAGAAAATATTAGTGGATATGAAGTTTATGAACAATTAGTTCCAAATGCTGATCCAGTAGTTGGTACTTACGGTGAGAATGTAACTTTATATGGAAATGTTGCAGATACAAAAACGTTCTATGCTGTTACTTATACAGTAATAGATGGTGTTAAAGTATATAGTGAAAACTCTACAGCATTATCATTAACATTTAGAAACTTTATTCCAACAAAACCTGAATTAGTTCTAAGTTGGAATGAAAATGATGATCCAGATGGATATACAAAATACTTTGTAGAAAATGGTAAGTTATCTGCTTATGTTAAAGCAAATATACCTGAATCTGGTTTCGCTCATGGATATGATGTTTTTGATGAAAACAATGTAAGAGTTAATACTATTGATGTTGATACTGAAGGAACAGTATTAATTTCTGGATTAGCTAATACACCAAAAACATATTATGCAAAAACATATATTAAATATGGAACAGGTGAAAATGCTGTTAAAGATTATAGTGAAGCATCAAGTACTTTAACTCTTGACTTTAACAAAAAAATGCCAACACCAACATTAGTAAAAGTTGATGATGAGTTCCGTTTCGATAATGGATTAATGGCAATAGATGCTAAGATTAATGAATTGCCAAGTGCATCAGAAGTTGATGGTTACGATGTATTCGAAGAAAATGATGTTGTTGCAACTGGTACTAGAACAGGAAGTGTAACCTTAAAAGCTAATTTAGGTGCAACTAAAACATATTATGCAAAAACATATGTAATGGTTGGTGAAGATAAATTATATAGTGCTGAATCTGAAGAGTTAACATTAACATTTAGAAACGGCGTTCCAACTAAACCAACATTATTACTTGGATGGAATGAAGAAGATGATCCAGAAGGTTATACAAAATATTCTGTTTATAATAATCAATTAGCAACTCTCGTATATATTGAATTACCTGAGAATGCTATTGCTGATGGATATGATATTTTTGATGCCAATAATCAAATAGTTAATCAAGAAGAATTAATTCCAAGTGCCCTTGCGGTAGTTATTGGAGAACCTGAACAACCTGCAACATATTATGCAAAAACATATAAGAAATATGGAACAGGTGCAAATGCTTTAAAAGATTATAGTGAAGAATCTACTCCATTAACTCTTGACTTCCATTTGGTTGTTCCAAAACCAACATTAGTTCAAGATGAAGTTCAAGGTGACTTATATTTCTATGATGAAACTAAGAATATGTTAGGAACAGATGTTCATATAACATTCCCAAATGATGTTAATACAAGTAATATTACTGGTTATGATATATTTGAATCTCTTGCTCCAAATGCTGAACCAATAACAGGTATTATTAATGAATCAACAACTGTTTATGGTGAATTAAAAGATACTAAGATGTTCTATGCAAGAGCTTATGTTCAAGTTGGAACACATAAAATTTATAGTGATCTTTCAACTGGATTAGAATTAACATTTAGAAATGCTGCTCCAACTCCAGTAAGTAGATTCAAACAAAGTGTTGATCTTATTCGTGAAGAGGATCCAACTTATGATCCAGAAGGATATTCAAAATACTTTGCACAAGATGGCAAAGTTGCTACAAATGTATATGCAATTTTACCAGAAACATATAACGCAGATGGTTATGATGTATTTAAAGTAGTTAATGATAGTGATGATATACTTGTTGTAGAAAATAATGTAATCGGTGGAAATTCACCAGTTATTGTAGAAGATTTAAATACAACTGCAACATATTATGCAAAAACATATAAGAAATATGGCACTACAAATCCTATTAAAGATTATAGTGAAGCAAGCGAAATGCTTGAACTTAATTTCCAATTAAAATTACCAAAACCAACTTTAGTTCAAGTTGACAATGAATTTGTTTATGCAAATGGACAAATGTCAACTGAAGTAACAATGGAATTACCTGATGAAGCAGAATTCGCAATGTTAAATGGTTATGATATATTCGAATCTCTTGCTCCAAATGCTACTCCAATTGAAGGTGATACACCTACAACAGTTTATGGTAATTTAGGAGAAACGAAGATCTTCTATGCAAGAACTTATGTTGAATTAGGAGATGAAAAAATATATAGTGATTTCTCAACAGGATTAGAATTAACATTTAGAAATGTTGTTCCAACACAACCTGAATTAGTTCTAAGTTGGGATTCAGAATTTGATCCAAATGGATATACTAAATACTTTGTAGATGGTGATAAGATTGTTGCAAATCTATATGCTGACTTACCTAATAACGCAAATGCTGATGGATATGATGTATTTAAAGTAGTTACTGATGGTGACGATATCCTTGTTGCTGAAAATGTTAGAGTAGGTAATGCTACAAGAGTAATGGAACTTCCTGATACAAATGCTTCATATTATGCAAAAGCATATGTTAAATATGGATCTGGAAATGACGTTGCTAAAGATTATAGTACAAAATCTAATAATGTAGATCTTGATTTCCATAAAATTTTACCTACACCTCAATTAGCTCAACATAATGATGGTGAAAACTTATTCTATTATGATGCTACAAGAGAAATGATGGCAACAAACCTTGAAATGTCATTAGATAATGATATGTTTACAGATTACATTGATGGTTATGATGTATTTGAAAACTTAAATGGTGATCCAATTGCATCAGGAGCTTATAGTGATTTATTAACTGTATATGCTCCAATAAATGCAACTAAGACATACTATGCTAAGACATATGTTACATATATAAGTGGTGTAGATGAAAATAATCAAGAAATAATTTCAAAGATTTATAGTAGTGAATCACAACCTTTAACATTAACATTTACTGCTACAGTTCCAGAAGCACCAACACTTGCTCTAGATTGGAACAATGTTGATGATCCAAATGGATATACAAAATATTATGTTAATGAAGGTAAGTTATATACAGATGTAAGTCTTGTATTACCTCAAAATTCAAATGATAATGATGCTGATGGATACGATGTATTCGAAGGAGATACTTTACTTGCAAGTGCTCAATCATTTGATGAACATCTTGCAATTGAAGGAACATATGAAACTTCAAAAACAATCTATGCAAAAGCATATAAGAAATATGGTAATGCTAAGATTTATAGTGCTGCTTCTAATGAATTAACTCTTGATTATGTATTAATTGTTCCTACACCAGAGTTTGTTCATGATTGGAACAATGTTGATGATCCAAATGGATATAACAAGTTCTATTATGATGATAGAGAACGTAAGATGGCTACTGATGTAAGCATTAATTATAGTTCTAGTGTTGTTCATGGAAATATAGATGGATATATTGTTTATGGTTCAAATGGTAGTACTAGACCAACACCAGTTGTAACAGCAACAGCACTTGATCAACATGTTTCTGTTTATGGAACAATTGGTGAAAAAATGACATATACTGCAAAAGCATATGTAAATATTGGAGAATTAAAAGTATTAAGTTCTAATTCTCAACCATTAGTATTTGATTTCAAGAATAATTTACCAAAACTTGTATTAAAGGTAAAAGATGGTAGAGAGCCATTAAAACCTTATGTAATTCTTAATAAAGAAGAATTCTGTACAAATGATAATTGTATGGTAGATAGTGTTGAATTCTTTGAATATGGTAAAGCATCATTACCAGGTTTAGGTGGAGATATTTATACACCAATTGAATTAGATTATGCAAGTTCAAGTAACAATGGTCCATTAGATAATCGTGTTTACGATGTACCTAATGTTAAGAAGAGTATTACAGCTAGAGCAGTAGTTAAATATGATAGAAATAACATTCTATATGGTGACTATGCTGAAGTAGTTAAAGTTGATACAGAAATCCCTGTACCAGGACTTGATATAAGAAATATTGATTGTAGTACTGGTGATTCATGTACAATTTATGATGTAGGTAGTCCAATTCTTGAAACAACATACTTCATTAAAGATGAAGAAAATCCAGTATACTATTATGACTATATGGATTTATTCGAAGAAGGTGTAACTGAACCAGTACTTGTAGGTATTCCAACAGGTGCTACTAGAGAATTAAACGGAATTGAAGTTTTATCAACAAAGAATTATTATGCTAAAGCATATGTAATGTATAATGGTGAAAAGGTATATAGTAATCCAACAGAAACACAAACAGTAACATTCAATTATGAGATTGCTACACCAACATTAAGTGAAAACGGTCATCCTGCACCATATGTATATTTGATTGGTATTAATGCTGATGATTATTTAGTTAGTAATGAAGAACCGCTTACATATAAGATTGATGGATTCAAATTATATGAAAAAAATGGAGATGAATATGTAGAAGTTGATTTACCACATGAAACAGATGCTAATGATATGAGAGATAATCGTATCTTTAGTGAAATTGATGTAGTTAAAACATATTATGCAAGAGCATATAAGACATTTGGTAATAAGACAGTTTATAGTGAATATTCAAATCCAGTTGTATTTGAATTACATGTACCAAAACCAACTATTGCTACACCTGATCCAGTAGTATGTAGTGGTATGACATGTAGTATTGATATTGGAAGTCCAATTACTACAACTAATACATATTATTTAGATAATGAAAATCCAAATAATAGTGTTTATTACTATGACAAGATGGATTTATTCGATGATGAAACTGATGAGTTAGTATTAGCTGATATCCCTACAGGTGGTGTAGGAGTATTAGAAAATGTACCAAGAGGTTCTATTAAGACATATTATGCTAAAGCATATGTAATGAATGGAACTCAAAAGATTTACAGTCAAGAATCAGAACCTGTAACTATCACATTTAGAGCTAATGTTGCTTCAATCGATTTCAAAACAGCTACAAAGATTGATGTAACAAATGCTGCACCAAGTGATAATCCAGGTATTACTGCTAATATTAATAAATATGATGTAACAAAAGATGGAAATACAATCACTGTTACTGATAGAAGAATAATTCCTTATATAGGTGGAAATATTCCTACAGCTAAGAAGTGGGTTGGAATCCTTGTTGATCTTGGAGTAAAAGTTCAAGGTACAACATATACAATTGAAGCTGTTGACTACGCTGATGCACAACGTTGGGGTGCAACAAATGATACAACCTTCATTATGTGGTTAACAACAGAACAAGGTGGAACATTTACATTCACTAATGTTGATGAACCAACTGATACAATTAATATCACAGTTAATTTTGAAGAAGATTTCCCAGTTGCTAACTTAGCAAATGTATCTGTAATAAATGCAGAGAATGCAGTGTCTGGAGATAATCCAGGCATTGCAATCAATGCTGATAAATATACAGTATCTAAAGATGGAACAACAATAACTGTTTATGATAATGGAATTGTTCCATATGTTGGTGGAAATATTGCATCACCTAAAAAATGGGTAGGAATCCTTGTTGATTTAGGTGTTAAAGTAGTAGGAACAGGAAACTATGGAATAAATGATGAAGATTATGCTGATGCAGCACGTTGGGGAGCAACAAATGATACAACCTTCATTATGTGGCTAACAACAGAACAAGGCGGAACTTTCTCATTTGCTAATGTTGATGATGCTAATGATACAATTGATGTAACAGTAAGATTTATTGATCCAATCTCATTTGAGAGTGCTTCAAAGATTGATGCATCAAATGCTACATCAACAGATAATCCAGGAATTACTGCTAATATTAATAAATATACGGTAACAAAAGATGGAAATACAATTACTATCAAAAATAATGGTTTAACTCCTTATGTTGGTGGTAATACATCTACTCCAATGAAATGGGTAGGAATCCTAGTTGATTTAGGAGTAAAAGTTCGTGGATCTAATTATACAATAGAAGATATTGATTATAGTGATGCCCAAAGATGGGGAGCAACAAATGATACAACATTTGTTATGTGGTTAACTACAGAGAGTGCTGGTAATTATACCTTCACTAATGTAGATAATCCAAATGATAGTATCACAATAACCGTTGTTGTTGACGATATCCCAGCTATTAGATTTAAAAGTGCAACACCAATAAGTATAAATGGTATGACAGAAACTGATAATCCAGGTATTGCTCAAAATGCTGGAAATTATACAGTAGCAATTGGTGTAAATGCTTTCACTATTACGGATAATGGTTTAACAGCATACGTAGGAGGAAATAGTACGGAACCAAAAAAATGGGTAGGTGTATTAGTTGATTTAGGAGCAAAAGTTCAAGGTGTTCAATATCATATTGAACCTGAAGATTACGCTGATGCACAACGTTGGGGAGCAACAAACGATACAACCTTCGTTATGTGGTTACCTCATGAAACTGGCACTAATCGTACAATCATTTTCCAAAATGTTGAAAATCCTAACGATTCAATTTCACTTGTTGTAAAATTCAAATAAAAGATTGACTTAAAAAGTCAATCTTTTTATTTTAAAATATGATATTATATATTTAAGGAGTTTTATTATGTCAAAAGCAAAAAGATTAATTATAAGTATTAGTGTGACTTTATTAGTTGGATTTATATTATTTTATTTATTTCTTCCACCAATAAATATTCATTCTAATGCTTTCTGGATTTATTTTATTTTTCTAACATTATTGTTTGGATTACTTAATTTTGGAACTGGTATTATTGGTTTAATGCTTAAAAATGATTCAAAGAAATCTAAAAGTTTTGATTTTCGTGATAAAAAGAATTATTTACCAGTAATTGTACCAATTATCATTATTGTTGTAACAGCAATTGTTAGAATCATTAATAAGCCTTTATTTATGTCAAAAGCTTACTATAACCGTATTACAGTTACTAATGGTAATTTTAGTGAAGATATTGAAGAGGTTGATTTTAACACCCTTGCAGTTGTTGATCGCAATTCTAGTATGAAACTAGGTGATCGTGTAATGGGTGAAATGGGAGAACTTGTTAGTCAATTTGATGTTAGTGATAAGTATACTCAAATCAATTATAACGATGAAATATTACGTGTTACACCTCTTGATTATTCTGATGTTATTAAATATTTTACTAATAAAAAAGAAGGTATTAAGGGTTATGTAACAGTTAATTCTGTAACTGGCGAAGCTAAACTAATTAAATTAGAAAAAGGTATGAAATATAGTGAGAATGCTATCTTCTTTGATAATGTTTATCGTTATTTAAGATTTAAATATCCTTTTGATAATTTTGGAGAAATTAACTTTGAAATTGATAATGAAGGTAATCCATATTGGATTATGCAAGTTATTGAATATCATGGTATTGAGCAAAGACCTGATATTAGTCATATTATTATTTTAGATGCTATTACAGGTAAGACAACAAAATATGCAGTTAAAGATGTACCTACATGGGTAGATCATGTATATGAACCAGATTTAATTATTGATCAAGTTGATGACTGGGGTAGTTATGCTAACGGATTCTTTAATACCCTTTTTGGACAAAAAGGTATGAAGATGACAACTGATGGTTATAACTATATGGCTATGAATGATGATATCTATATGTATACGGGTATTACAAGTATTGTAAGTGATGAAAGTAATTTAGGTTTCATTCTTACAAACTTACGTACTAAAGAAACTAAGTTCTATGATTGTCCTGGAGCAGAAGAATATAGTGCAATGAATTCAGCTAAAGGTCAAGTACAACAAATGAACTATACAGCATCATTCCCATTATTAATTAATTTATCAGGAAGGCCTACTTATGTAATAAGTCTTAAAGATGATGCTGGACTTGTAAAAATGTATGCCTTTGTTGATGTTCGTGATTATCAAAAAGTTGTTGTTACTGATGCTTCTCTTGGTATTCAAAATGCGGCTTATAACTATTTAAATAATAATGGAATAGTTGTTAAAGGACAAAAGATAACCATAACTGTTCGTGAAATAACAAGTGTTATTATTGATGGTAATACATATTATTATATTGTTGATGATGATAATAATAAATATCGTGTATCTATTAAAGTTAATAGTAATAAACTTCCTTTTGTTAAAGTAGGAGATGAATTAAAAATTTCTTATAACGAAAAAGAAGTTCGTGAAATAACTAGTATTGAATAAAAAAAATGAATCATTTATTGATTCATTTTTTATATATACGATAAACATTTAATGAAGGATGATTAAATAATCTTAAATAATGTTTTGATCCTAATCCGTTAGATATATATATATCATTATCTCCTTCTTTATAATAACTATCAGAATATTTGCTTTCGTTAAAAATACCTGCTATTTTAGGTAATTTAATTTCACCATATAATGTATGTCCAGCTAAAGTAATATCACAGTTTGTATTAAATTTGTCAAAATAATCATAATTATGTATTAGACAAATATTGTATCCATCAGTATTATTAACACTAGTTGGATTATTAATATTTAATCCTTTAACTGTAATACCATCGACCTCTTTATTGAATAGTTCTTTAGTATCATTATTAAGAATAGTAAAACCTGCTTCATTCATAACTTTTACAAAATCATCTTTATCAAGTTCACCATAAACAGCATATTTTCCATAAGGTGCTTCTAACTCTTTAAAGAATTTAATTAAGTTTTCACTTTTAATTAAATTATAACTAGTATGAACTAAATCTCCAGTGAAAACAATAATATCAGGTTTTATTTTTTTAATTTCTTTACTTATTTTAGTTAATTCAGAATCTCTAATTGTTCCCCCATATAATAAATCAGATATTTGAACTATTTTTAATCCATGAAAACTATTAGGAATATTATCATATAAATATTTTTCTCGTGTTACAATGAAACTTGTTCCAACAAAACGCATGTATAAAAAGAAGAGAGTAATTATAAATATAATAATTACGAGAACTTTAGATAATTTTTTAGAAAAGTTAATTCTTTTATCTTTTTCAATTTCATTTGTAATATCACGATTTATCTCGCGTCTACTTATCATTTCATCACCACAGGGATTATTGCAATAAGTGATAGTACAGTATTATGGAACATATGTGCAAGAATTGTTGTATAAATGTTATCAGTATCTACTAAACACTTAGCGAATGCGGATCCAAAAGCACCATATGATAATATAAATAAATATTCAAGATTATTAGATGAACCTATTACATGCATAAGACCAAATAAGAATCCACTAGCAACAATAAATATTATTTTATTTTTAAAACAATCTTGTAATGATTTTCTAAACATCAACTCTTCAATAATAGGAGCAAATAGGGAAGTAGCAAAAAACATTAATAATGGTTCACTTTTTAAAAAAGATTGTACAGCTTCTTCATTTTCACCAGCGGTTTCAATAAAGGTTCCTAAAATAGTATTTATTATTGTCATTGCAAGAAATCCAATAAACCACCATTTAATAGCAACTTTTGCATATTTAACAAAACTATTTTTAAAGTCTTTCCATTTATCTATAAGATATTTTCGATAACGAATTATATATATTATGATAAATACAACATATTTAGCATACATACATAATACTTTCGATCTAGGTGATAAATTATCATATTTTATACCTAGTGCATACCAAACTATTTCAAATAACATGAAAGCAAAAATTGTTATGATAAAAAAAACAATTTCTTTCGTTTTACTATTGACGCTATTGTTTACAACTTCATTTACATTGTTATTCATATTATCACCATAATAATCTTAACACAATATAGACAAAATAAAAAGATGTAATTAAACTAGTTTTACATCTATTACTTCAGGAATTTCATTAACTAATATTTCTTTTATACCATCATTTAATGTTACATTTTGAAGACCACAATCAGCACATGCTCCCATAAACTTTATATAAGCAACACCATCTTCATATTTAACAAGTTCAATATCTCCACCATCATTTATAAGGAATGGTCTAAGTTTATCAAGAACAACATTTATTTTTTCTTCCATAAGTCACCTCATATGTATTATAGCACTTTTTCGTTATTTACACTTGATTTTTAATGCATTTTATTATACAATCTATATTGTTATTTGAGTTTACGTCCTAGTAGCTCAGCTGGATAGAGCAACGCCCTTCTAAGGCGTGGGTCTGGGGTTCGAATCCCTACTGGGACGCCATTTATGAATAAAACATCCTTTGGATGTTTTTTTTGCTAATTTAATTCTTTTTTATGTTATAATTTCTATGGAGGATTTATGAAAAGAAATTTATATGGTATTTCTATACTAACAATCACAGGATTATATGGAATGTTAGCTGCAGTTATTATTTTAGCTTTTGCTTTAGCTGACCTACCTATAACAACAGCACTTCTTATTAGTATAATTACTTTGGTAATTCAATTTCTTATTTCACCATGGTTAACAGATTTAACTATGAAATGGTTTTATAAAGTTGATTTTCATGCAACAATGCCAGATTACGTTAATAATTTTATAGATACTATTTGTACGAAATATAATATGAAAAGACCAAAGATTGGTTATATTAATGATGGTGCTCCTAACGCATTTACGTATGGAAGAACCAAAAATGATGCAAGACTTGTTTTGACAAGAGGGGATTTTGAGTTATTAACAGAAGATGAAGTATTAACTGTCATCGGACATGAACTAGGTCACGTTGTTCATTATGACATGCTTGTTATGACTTTTGCTCAACTTGTACCACTTGTACTATATTACATATATAAAGTATGTACAGAAGGAGATAGTAGTGATAGTAAGAATAATGCTGCTGCTGTTGGTATTGTTGCTTATGTATTATATATTGTATCTCAATATATCATTTTATGGTTATCAAGAACAAGAGAATATTATGCTGATGAATTCTCAGTAAAAGAAACAGGAAATCCAAATGGATTACAACGAGCTCTTATTAAAGTAGGATTTGGTCTATCTATTGCAACATCTGATAAGAAGAATCATTCTGTAAAAGATGTTGGTGCTTTAGGTTTATTTGATTCTAAAACAGCTAAAGCTCTTGTTATTGCATCTAATAATAACTTATCAGATACAGATAATGTTAAGAATGCAATGAAATGGGAAATGTGGAATCCATGGGCTAAATATTATGAACTTAATTCTACACACCCTTTAATTTCTAAAAGATTAGAAGCTATTAGTAAATATGCTCCTGATTATAATCAAACACCATATGTGGTATTTGATTTACAAAAAACAGAATCTTATGTTGGTAACTTCTTATTTGAAGTATTAATTGCAATTATGCCAACAATAACAGTTATTTTAACATTATTTGCTACTGTAATGATGATGGCTTTAATGGATGATCCTGATGCATGGAAATTATCTCTTGGTGTAGGATTAATTTTAATGGCATTATTTGGCTTTATAAAATACAGAAGAGCTCATAGAAAAGGCGAATATCAAAAAACAACAGTTAGAGATTTATTAGGTCTTGTTAATGTATCTGGTATTACATCAGTACCTTGTAGTGTTACAGGTAAAATAATTGGTAGGGGAGATCCAGGTTGTATCTTCAGTGAAGATTATATTGTTCAAGATGATACAGGTATTATCTTCCTAGATTATAATCAACCATTAAGATTGTTAAATAAGATTTTTGCGATTTTCAAATCACAAAAATATATTAATCAATTAGTAACAATAAGAGGTTGGTATAGACGTAATCCAACACCATTTATTGAAATATATGAATGGGAAGTATTAGGTGATAAGAAAAAGATTTATTCATTTATTACAAATGTTATTCTTTATATCTTATTAGCTTTAGGTGGATTAGTACTTACAATATTATATTTTATATAATTGACAAATTAGACACTTCTATTTATAGAAGTGTTTTTCTTTTGTGTTAATAAAGGATATAATTATAGTAGAGATGATGTGTATGGTAGAAGAGAATAATTTAGAAAAAACTAATACTATAAAAAATAAAACAATTGTTTTAGTTTCTTTAATATTGCCAATTTTACTAATAATTGGTTTTCTATTAAAACCTATATTTTTAAAAAATAATGAAGAAATTTCTCTTGGTGATATAAATGAAACGATGGATTATCAGTTTAGAGTAAGTTGGAATGACTATGGATATGAAAGTTATAGACCACAAAGTGTAAAATATGATTTATATAATGTTTTAGATGAAGAGACAGTAGTTAGTTCAGTAACATTATCTTTTAATCAAAATTCTCATGTCACATATGGCACATTTTCAAATGTTCCAAAATATAATTCAAATAATAGTTTAGCAAAGTATATTATAAAGCAAGAACCTCTTGATAATTATACACAAACTTATAATAAGTCTGTAAGAAAAGGACTCTGTATAGAATTTGGTAATGACATAGAGTTTAGTGGTAATCAAACATATCTTGTTTTTATATTTAAGAATACTGATAATGATAGACATTATTTAAACAGTAGATATTCAAATGAAAAATTTTATGCTAATGATTTAAAAAATAAAACAGTTTGTATTCCAACACCACAAACTGAATATTTTGAAATTTATGGTGGCAGTACATCAAGACTAGAAATAAAGAGAATCTATCCAGTAGATAATGTAAGTTATAGTTCAACTAAATATAACCGATCTACTATTTATCGATCATATTATGGTGATTACTATCCTTCTAGGTCACCAGCTGCATATTCATGGCAATCAACAACTACAAACTTTCCTGGTGCTGATATTATATCTAATGGTATTAATTATTATGATTATTCATATGACGTTGAATGGGAAGATACTGATTATGAATCAATTCGTCCTAGTGAAGTAACAGTAAATCTTTATAATGAAAATGATTTAAATACTATTTTACAAACGCAAACTTTAAATATAACAAATACAACTTACTACAATAGATGGAGTGGAACTTTTAAAAACGTTGCTAGATATAATGAAGATGGTACAAAAGCAAAGTATATTATTAAGCCAATACCACAAAACGATTATGTTAATTATTATGATAGAAAATATGATGCAAATGCTACATGTATAGAATTTGGAGAAAATGTTTTCAATGGAGATGAATCTAAAACACTTCGAATTGGATATTTAAGTAGTGTTGTTTATTTGTATCAAAATAAAACTGATATCTTTAAATATAATGATTTAAAAAACAAAACGATTTGTGTTCCGTCATATAATGGAATTTTTAAACTTTTCTTAAATGGAGATATTAGTAATTTGGATATCAAATATATATATCCGGATTATAATCCTTTTAGTGAATCTAATGGTTACAATAGTGAAGACGATGTTAAAGAGGATTTTTATAACGAAAATTATCCACAAAATAGTGATAGTGATCTTGTTTCTTATATGTTTAAAAGTTCTAAAAAACCTTTTCCAAATGCTAATTTAATTAAATTTGCATATAATAAATATGATTTGAAATTTGATAAATATTGGGAAAATGATAGTAGTGAGTATAGACCAAATAGTTCAGAATTTTATTTATATAGAAAAGATAATTTAAATGAGGTTTTGAGTACTGTTGTCCTAGATTCAAGCAATGTTGATCCTGATGATAGTAACCATTGGATAGGAACATTTAAAAACATAAGAAAATATGATGATAATGGAAATAGAATAGAATATGCTATTAGAGAAAAGCCTATTCCAAACTATATAACATCATATGATTCAAAAGATGGTTTATCAATAAAATTTAATGAAAAAACAAAATTTGGATATTCTAATGCTATGCATCTTTATGCATATAATCAATCTTATGGGTGGAGAAATTTTGTTAATAATGTTAGTTATTCTGCTCTAGGCGATAATGTAGGTGGTAAAACATATGATCTTAGTTTCCTTGATGATAAAAGATTGCAATCTTTAAATTCGCCTCTTTTAAGCGCAATCAATCTCGATCCTAAAGATACTATCTTTGGTAAAATAATTGAATTTATAGGGCAAGACTATCCAGAAATGTATCATAATACCTCATTAATGGATGATTATGCTTATATGTATAGTTATTCATTGTCAGATCATAGTCAAAAACTATTCTTTACATATCGTGGAGATAGTTGGCAAGGAGATTATGGTTTGAAAATCGATAAAATTACGACAATAGGTGATGAAGTTATTATTACATCTAGATTAAATTTTAGAGATTTAGAAATAACAAAAGAATGGGATGATAAAGGATATGAAAATTTAAGACCATCTAATGTAACAATTGATATCTATAACGCTAAAAATTTAAATAATCCAATAAAAACTGTTCAATTATCAACTTCTGATATAGTTGATGAATATACTTGGAAGAAGACAATTAATAACTTACCTAAATATGATGAATCATTAGCTGAAATAGAATATATTATCTCAGAAAGAAAAATAAGCGATGATTATATTACAGTTTATGATGCTGATCCATCATATAATGGATTAGCTATTGAATTTGCAGATGATATATATGGAGTAGGTTATATTTATACTGGTTATAGCGTAGAAAATGGAACTTTATATTATAGTGGCAATGGTCGAAAAGGATATTATCATCCTAGAACTGGTAGAGATAGTGGATATCAAGATGATATTTCAGGAAGAACAGCGTTCATTAAAACAAAGAATTTGTATTTAATGATTGATAATACTACTGCATATGATAATGTTGACGGTAACTTCAACGTAAAAATTAATGATATTTACCCTGTTCAATATACCAATAGTAATTCTCATACAACGAATTTAAATAGTTATGGTAATATTTATGATTTAGGTATTTCATCCTATAATGATTATTTAGACGTTCAAAATAATGATGAATATGTAAACAAATATTTGCTTTGGGAATATAAATGGGAAGGATCTCTTGTTCCTAAAAAAAATTGTTATATTATAAGAAATAAAATTAATAAAACGTCTATTCCAATTGAGAAAGAATGGAATGATCCCGGTTTTGAAAGTAATAGACCCGAAAAAGTAAAGTTTAATCTATATAATATAAAAGATGAAACTAAAATTGTTAGTACACTTGAATTAACAAAGAGCAATGAAAATCA
>JAEEGL012374122.1_pt1 | contig 33478 bp, 28 predicted proteins | sample 9134231 | NCBI WGS metagenome assembly JAEEGL01 (sample SAMN16246548, study PRJNA631951) | gut metagenome | biome: gut microbiome; feature: rumen; material: fiber-attached | host: Bos | place: Iran: Karaj | collected 2018-10 | reverse complement strand
GTCATTGTGCCCAAGCAATTCACTCAATTCCTGTCTCTCGCTCCTTTGGAGTACAAGACATGGTACATCCTTCAGGCAATTACTCTCCAAGGCTTCCATAGACTGCGCCACATAAACCCTCACCGTGTCATCCTCCTGAATCGTCGGAAGCGGCTCCCTCGTCTGAGCAGTTGGTGATGCCAGAGACAACAGCTCCATTGTTAGAAGAATAGACATATTTATTATTTTGTTCATAACGGCTATTATTTTTATTTATAAAAGGCTCACCGGCAGTATTGTACCAATACTCTTGTGTGAGGTTCACCTTGTTCACGAACTCGAAGCCTCCGTTATAGACGTTGGGTGATGCCGCATCAATGATCGCTTTTAAGCGGTTTCCCGTGTAAGTATAGGTCAACTGGTCGATATTACCATATCCTTGTCCATTGCTGGTACGGGTGAGTGAGGTGACAGCACTGTTGCGGTTGTAGGACATCGTCTCGGAATAGCAGATGGGGTCGGTGCTCATGTCATACAGGGTATGCCCAGCTTCTGTGAAGCGGTTGCGCTTGTCATAGGTATAAAGACTCATTTCCTTTGATTGTTCTCCATACATTATTTATGCTAAAGATTATATTTAAGCAACAGATACTGCGAGCAAAAAGATGAATCCAATTAGCCGCTTGAGCTACAGGTAGTAACAAGAATGTTGCGATGGCAAATAATATGCTATATATGACATAAACCACAGATGTCATTAAAGGAAAATGCTTAATAGACAATAGGCTGTTAAGTGATGCCATTATAACAATGAAATTGGGAAAACAGAGCAGCAACCATGCTGGCCATTCATCAATTGAACATGTCCATTTCATGAATAATAATAATATGATGATGAAAACGCTACCAATGAACAAGAAGTAGATATTGGAAATTCTTATCATTCTATTTTCGTTTTTTATATAGTATTCCTTTGGGATTATTGTTAATGATACTATTAAATGCACGACTTGGGAAATATGGATTTACCTCGATTTGAAACAAATGCATACTTTGTGGATCTGTAGAGATCCACATTGACTGTGTTGTCCTTAGACCTGCAGCATTTAAGGATTTTTGAACAGCTTGAGAACACTGATTAAACAATAAGTTATATCCCTTTTTTACATTCTTTTGATAAGTTGAACGTATAATGGCGTCTTGTTCTTTTGTTGTTGGGATTACAAACCCTTCTTTGTATCCATAACCATTTATTTCATCATTTATAATTTGTTTTTTAGGATTGCTTTCTTCTGTGTTATAGTCACTATCTAAGAAAACCTGAGGTGAATCAAATTCCCTGTTCCCCATATTATTAATAGGTCCTCCACCTAACAGTCCAAGTGTTTTGTTGTATACTTTGTCTCCATTAAAAGAGTAGTATGCCCATTTGTCCACATTATTTTGGATTAATAGAGCCATATGTTGATTTAATCCCCCTCCCATATTAAGAATACATATACTATCTCCTTTGGGGTCAATCGCATTTACCGGATTCCCAGCACAATACGCGTATGGACTGAGATGTGGATACTTCTCGCAGAGCGGATCCATCTGGGTGAATTGTGCGAAGGCGGGGTCATAGCGGCGGGCACCGTAGTCATACCAGTCAAGACCGTGCACGCGGTCAAGCTCCTTGCCGTTGTATTTGAAGGGCTGGAGTCCTTGATTGGTGCTTGTGTTGCCCCACGGCCCGCCGTAGGCATAGTAATCATTAGTCTGTTCCACTGTTCTGCTGCCGTTCACCACCACATGATTGTTGCCCTGATAGTCACGAGGGATATAGTGATGAAAAGAGGTGTTGCAGACCATATATGCTGAAGAAATAGAGTCTAGATTTACTAACATTTGGGAGTACTTCTTAACTTTTGTGTTGTCACTTTATAGTATTTGCATGGACCCTCCCATTTCTTCATGATGGTAAAGAAGAAATCATGTGACTTATCAAAGAAGTATGATTCTTTGTCATCAAAACAGGGTAGGAAATAATCGAATGATGCCTCCTTTATCTCAGCACACAGGTTTGCTGATTGACTTAAATTATAAATACGTAGATGGACATACTCGTCGCTATCGAAGCCCTTTTCAGCAACATACCAGCACCCGTCAAATACGCCACCACCCCACATGGCATTACTCACACGTTCAAATTGTCGATTGTAAATATATGAATAGCTTTGTATTGGAAAATGAATAGTAATAAGGTATTGACTGTTTTTTTCTTTTTCAAGATTTATTCTTTGGCACACAAAGAATCCTTTAAAAGAATTTAAACCATAATACATAAGACTGTCTCTCAAATCTCTTTCACTGGCCATTATCAGTTTAGAAACGTTCTTTCCTTTTCTATGGAATCGCGGTTGTTTCAGTCTGTATTTATAAGCGCGTTCGTATTCTAATGGAGTTATTTCTGAAACTTGAATATCACCTGAAACTTGTATTTGGGCATTCATGGGCCATGACAAAAGCACAACCTTCATCACGAATATCATCCGCAACAAGTTATATCGTAATTCATTATACATAGACACATATTTTTAATATAAGGATCTTAAAATTAAGAATTTTGATATTTCACTAGGAAATAGAGTTCCTTCCCTTTGCATCCCTTTTATCACCCCACGGCCCTCCGTATGCATAGTAGTCGTTTGTTTGTTCCATGGTGTCATTGTGTGCCACCGCCACGCGGTTATTCTTCAAGCGTGAAGCGTCGCAGGGCGCCGAGCGGCCTTGATAGTCGCGGATGTAATAATGATATGAAGAACTACTGAGCATATTTGGAGAAATGGTGTTACTTGTTTTTCTCATTCTATTTATATAAACATAAAACATGCATGAAATATTATATCTGTGGCAACAGATTAAGAGAGTTTAACGTTAGTGAGATTCGATGGAAATTGTTTGTTTAAACATAGCTGTATTGTTTTGGGGTTAGTAATTGGCGGCAAAGGTACGGACAAATGGTGAGACTGTCAAGGAAAAAGAGTCTCACTTTGTCCCACGAGACGATTTTGGGACTAAGTGGGACTGTCGTCTCTGGGGTGTTCTGCCGTGGAATAGCCAAAATATCAGACGATTGGAACTTTTTTAATAAAATTGTTGGTTGGTGTCGATTTTTTGATGTATCTTTGCCGCACATTCAACTTTCAATCTATGTTTTCATCTATTAAGTTTCATTTCTTACTGCTATTTTGTCTTCTGGTTGCGGGTTGTGGTCACGAAACGACTTGGCAACATGCATGGGTGGAGCTGGACTCGCTCTGCAATATTGATCCTGAACTGGCGTTGATGCAATTGGACAGTCTCGGAGCGAATGTATCTTCTTTTGAGGAAGCAGACAGGATTCGATGGGAATTGTTGCGGACGAAGGCACGGGACAAGGCCTTCATCAATCACACCTCGGACTCGGTGATGAAACAGGTTGTAGATTATTATGAGAGAAAAGGGAATGCGGTGGAGCAGGCAGAGGCGCACTATTACTTGGCCAGTGTGTATCGTGATTTACATGACAGTCCACGTGCCGTGGCTCATTTCTTGAAAGCCTTGGATCTGTCTGAAACGGCAGAGCAGCCAGATGCTGGATTGATGATGCGCAGTTGTTCACAGATGAAAGGTATATATGCCCAACAGCTCAATTATGACATGGCACTTGAAATGGGGAAAAGAGGTGTGGAGATTGGTAGGAAATATGATATCCTGACACCGACATTGTTGGCAGACGTAGCGATTACTTATATACGTCAGGGCGACACGCTTTCTGCCTTGAGTTATTATGAAGATGCCCTGAAGATGATTCGGGAAGAAGGATTGAAGGGACATTACAATGCAGCAATCGTGGCGGAATTGCTTGCCGTCTATTCTTCATGTCACATGCGGGCAAAAGCGGATTCTTGTTTAGCAATGCTGCGTAACATTCCTTCTGACGAACTACCTCGGAATTATTTATCGGACATGGCTTGTTATTTTAACAATCTTGGAATCGCAGACTCGGCTGTCCTTTATTATCGTAAGTTGTGGGAGCATCCCAAAGGGATCTACAGTAAGAAAAATGCTTCACAATCGCTCATGTCACTGTACCATCAGTTAGGTCGGTATGATTCTGCCAGCTATTATGGTGTGATGTATGCATTGGCGAGTGATTCTGTAGAGGCATTGTTGAAAAGGGAACGGACACAGAATGCGCTGAACGAATATCAGTATCAAAGGGATATGGAAGCTGAGGCTGCGGCCTATCGTGAGGCCAGCGAGGCTCGGATGAAATGGTTGGTGACTGTTGCCGCTGCCATCGTCATCATCCTGTTAGGTATTCTTTATCACGTCAACCGACAATTGCAGAAGGAACGCCTGATAAAGAAACAGAAGGAACTGATTGTGCAGAAAGACAGGGCCTTGGATGATGCAGGTGCTGTCATACAAAAGAAGCAGGAGCAGAATGAATATCTTTCAAACCTGATGCTCTCGGCGAACAGCGATGTGATGCCACAAGAGATTTTAAAGTTGTTTCAAGATGCAGGGATGGGCAAAGTGCGGATTACCACTGACGCGCAATGGCAGCAACTCATGGCTGCCATAGACGGGCTCTATCCGCAGTTCACTCAAAGTGTGCTGGAACGCTGTCCGGATATCAGTCCTGACAAGATGCATATTGCTTGTCTCATCAAGATGGGAATGGACAAGACATCCATCAAGAATATCACGGAATTGCCCAAATCGACTTTCTACCGTCTCTTGAAGCAATTGAACGAGGATTTGGGAGACTTGCTGTTGCCCTGAACAGTCCCTGTTGCTGAAAAGAGTTTTTTCTCTCCGCGGCAAGAAAAGTGCTCTCAAAAATGAACCTATGTTCGTAGGCCTGCGAACATAGGTTCATAGCGTCACGAACATAGGTGAGTTGGGCCACGAACATAGGTTCATTTTTTGAGTGACGTCATCCCACCATGAGAATCACGGCGAGAAGGATGCAAGGAACGGGGGCATGCCTCCTTCTCCACCAACGCAGGCTGAAGATGAAGCGGTCCACGAGTGTGAGCAGCAGCAACGGAAGGATGTACCAGAGCGCCAGGTTCAGGATGGCTCTCCGATGGCTCTCCGGCTGTGGACGGGCGAGGCTGAGGCCATGGAGGGGCGCTGTCAGCTGTGTGTCATCGGGGATGAATCGCGCCGGCCATTTGGCCACAATGGTTCCGTCATGTATCAAGACCAGCGCCGGGTTGCGACGGGCAATGGTCTTGAGAGTGAGTTCATCGGAGAAGGCAAAGGGGTATTCGGCACCTGTCAGGTCCTGCCAACGGAGTATGGCCTCCGGCGCTGAAGCTGTGAGTGCCAGGAACCTGTAGCCATAGCGCCGTGCATAGTCACAGGCGGTATTGATGCGCTCGAAGTTGCTGTCATCTGCCGTTTCCAGATGGGGCGACACAAGGAGAAAAGTATAGGAGGTATCTACTAAGAGCGCATCGGTTTCAGGAGGGTCGGGTTGTCCCGGTATCGGCTGAATGTCAAAGTCTAATATCTCCGGCGTTTCATTGGGGGCGTCGGGCCACAGCATGGCTGTTGGTATATGTTGCCCGATATGGAATGGCCGGAAATCAATAATGGGTTCCGCCGTGAGACCTATGCCGGCGATAAAAAGTCCATAGAGAATACTGAAGAGCGAGATGATCCACGCAACCGACTCTGAGATAAAACGCGTCAGCAGGTTGCCTCGCCACCAGATGATGAACGACATGCATAACAGTATGGCGTTCTTCCAGAAAGTCTGCCAGTTGGTGAGCTTGATGGCATCACCGAAACAGCCACAATCAGCAACTGCATCTGAGACAGCCAGCCACAACGTCAAAGGTGTGTAGAAGAGCGTAAAGACAAGGAGCAGATAGGTGGTCACACGGCGTCGGATGCCAAACAGCAGATAGACGCCAAGGCAAAATTCCAGCAGTGCCAGCGCCACCGCCAGCAGCGTTGGCAGTAACGAGGTGGCAGAAATACCGATTCCGAACGCGATAAAATAGTCTTGGATCTTGTAGGCTGTGCCTACGGGGTCAATGAGTTTTACCAGCCCCGAAAAGACAAAGACTGCCGACACCAGCAGCCGGCACAGGTTGACAAATGTGTAACTAATAACGTATAATGTATAATTAGTACGCTGCTGCGGTGTTTGTTCCTGTTTGGACGTTGGCTTATTCATGCGTAGCCAATTATACATGAGTCTGCGAAGTCTCTGTCAATTTAATGAGCGCAAAGACGGCGTAGTTCATCATGTCCATGTAGTTGGCGTCTATCCCCTCACTGATGAGCGTGGCACCACCTAATTCCTCAATTTGCTTGGTGCGGAAGATCTTCTGGAGAATAAGATCTGTGTAGCTGCTCACCCGCATTCCCCGCCAAGCCTCGTCGTAGTCATGGTTCTTGCGCAGCATGAGCTGGAGCGCTTGCTCCGACAAGCGGTCATACTCCACCACAGCCTCGTCCACCGTCATGTCATCGGGTTTCTCGGCAAAGCCGTGTTGGAGTTGGATGAGCCCGATGATGGCGTAGTTGACGATGCCGACGAACTCAGGCCGGATGCCCTCTGCCACCTGCGCCTTGTGCCCCAGCTCCAGGCTGCGGATGCGGTTGGCTTTGATATAAAGCTGGTCTGTGAGCGAAGACACGCGCAAGATGCGCCATGCCGTGCCGTAATCGTGCAACTTCTGCACGAAAACCTCACGGCACTCAGCTAACGCTTGTCTGAATTGCTCTTCTGTGGTCATGGCGGTATCAGGAATACCTCAGGATCTGACCTACACGCAGTTTCGACCTGGTGCTGAGACCATTGGCCTTAGCCAGGCGTGCCACTGTGGTGCCATGCTTCTTGGCAATGCTGGAGAGTGTCTCACCCTTGCGCACTTTGTGGATGCGTGTGTTCTTGGCAGCACGGCTGTTCTTGGCTTCCTCAGAAGAGGCATAGACCACAGCCTCCTCACCGCCCTCAGCCTGAGCCAGTTCAGCGCCTTCTTCATCCTTCGGGGCATTGGGGTCGTGCTTGCCAAGGATGGTGCCGCGGCCACGACCGCGGAAGACATAATAGTCACCTGTAACGTCTTGGTGGGCAAAGTCAAAGAGTTTGGAGGGGTCGATATACTCGCCGAGAAGGCGTGTCTCGAAATGGAGATGGGCGCCAAAACTGCGGCCGGTGTTCCCAGCGAGACCGATAGGTTCTCCGGCCTTGACAATGTTTCCTTTCTGAGTGAGGTGCTTGGAGAGGTGTCCATAGACGGTCTCAAGACCGTTGGAATGGCGAATGACTACGACATTGCCGTAGCCTCCGCGTTGAAACTCCACGATGCGCACCTTGCCGTCAAAGGCAGCACGGATGGTATCTCCTACATTTGCATCAATATCCAATCCCTTGTGCTGACGGCGGAACCGACGTCGATAACCATAGTTCGATGTGACAATGCGATTGGTGGTGGGCATGCAGAAATGCCGCAAGTCGATTTTATACTCTTTCGGCAACTCCACATCTCCAAAAGCATTGATGAACCGGTCTTCCCAGTTGGGATAGAGGTCAGCTGCGGGATTCTCTAAATTCTCCTGCTGAAACAGGCGCTGGATGGCGACACTGTCCACGGCTCTCATCTTCTTGTCAACAGGTGCCTGACGGGCAAGCAGATCCTGTCCCATGGAAGGCAGAGCCAAGGTGGCAAGCAGCAGTGTGGCTGTAGTCTTTCTAATAAAGGGTCCGATCATTCAGTGTTTGTTTATAAGGATGAATGTTTAACATTTACGGGATGCACCATGCATGAGGCTCAGCCCATCTCACCGGCACCATAGAGGAAGGCCTCGACAGCGCTGTGGTAATCAAAGATCTCTTCGGGGCGGAAGAAGCGAGCCAGTTCCACGGCTGCATTCTCAACAGAGTCAGAGGCATGTACGATATTCTGCTGGTTGCTCATGGCGTAGTCACCACGGATGGTGCCGGCATCGGCCTTGCGGGCGTTGGTGAAGCCTGTCATATCCCTGACAACCTGCACGGCCTCTACGCCTGTGAGTGCCATGGCTACAACAGGTGACGCCATCATGGATTTTGCCAAACCCGGGAAGAAGGGGCGGTCAACAAGGTGGGCATAATGCTGGCGAAGGATGTTCTCGTCCAGCTGCATCATTTTCATGCCGGAAATGCGGAGTCCGCGACGCTCAAAGCGGTTAACAATTTCGCCTATCAGCTGACGTTGCACGCAACTGGGTTTGAGCAATACGAGTGTCGTTTCCATGAATAATCTTATATAGTATAGTATGGCCCATGGGGAGAGCCTATTACACATTTCGCGTGCAAAGGTAGCTAAAAAGATTTGATTACGCCTAATCTATTAACTTTTTTTTGAATAATTATGGACACGCTGTGCCTCTTCGCAATTTTTTTCTGTAAAAAAGAATGCATTACACAAAAATAAACTATATTTGCGGCGAATTACATACTCATCATAACCCAATAACATGAAAGCAAAGACTATTCTGCTCGCACTGCTCATGACTGTCGGCGGTGTATGTGCGCAAGAAAACGGCACTCCTTTTGAGGGAGAAATCCATTACATCAACACGGTGGCTGTTGACAAGACCATCGGCCGGCTCTTCGGTGGAGCCAAAAGCGGAGAATACACCATGAAGATTGTACACAAAGGCGGAAAGGAATATGCCGAGGAGAGTTACTCGGGAATGTATTCCATTCTTCTGCCAGAGAAAGATGAGGTATATGTCTTCAGCAAACTAACGAAGACGGGATATAAGTTTCCCTATTCTTATTATGCCAAGAACGCAGAAAAGATACAAGACCTGTTTGAAGGGAACATCGCCTCAACGGGTGAGAAGAAACAGATTCATGGCTTCCCCTGCGAACGTTACAAGGGTGCTGAGAAGAGTACGCAGGACATCTTCGGTGTGAAAATGGTCACCGTCCGCATCGTGGACTACTGGGTCTGCAAGCAGTTCCCCAAGGAGTGGATAGGCTCCTTGGAAGTGCCAGGCAAACCCTTTGACTATGAAGACAAACAATCCATCACATTGCCCATCGTGGGCGACGGCGTTCAAGCACAAACGGTGCATGTTTCCAAGGTTGTGCCCCGCGCCGTGGACGAGAAGGAGTTTGCTGTTCCCACCGACGTGACGTTCACAGACATCGATGACGGCTACAGCGCCATGCGCAAAATCCAGAAGGAAATCCGACAGTATATGAAGAAGAATAAGCTCACCAGCAACGGCGTGGGCGAAATCCAGACTGAAGGCGTGGCCAACACCAAGGACGAGTTTGAGTTCTAAGAAAATGAAAGTTGACGAGTTGATAGTTGACAAGTTGACGAGTTGACAAGTTGACAAGTTAATAGTTGACGAGTTGACAAGCTGCAAGTTGAAAGTTAACGAGTTAACGATTGATAATCATAAATCATGAAATCAGATAATCTTGAATGGTGCTTATGAGAAAAACGTGGATTCTGACGGCCTTGACAGCGTGTCTCTGCCTCTCGGCTTCGGCACAGCGCGACGAGAATTTCAAATACATGCGTGGTTCACTCTACATGATGATGGTAGAGCACCCGACCCTGCAGTTCAACGAACAGATTGAAGCCGTGTTCAAGAAAATGGAGATTCCCGAACGCTTCAATAACCACGACTTGGGTGTGCGTGTCATCGGTTTCGCCAATGACGACAACCAGCTGCAGAACATCAAAGCGTGGGGTACCAAACAACAAATTGCCAAGCGACTGGTATCCCGCTGGTTCGACCGCAAGAAAGAAACGGGTGCCTTTGACACCGAGCTGCTGCGGGAACGCGGCCACTACAGTGCCACAAAGATTGACGTGCGGTTGGCCGAACAACAGCAACGCAAGTCCGCCCTTCTCGAGGACTTGGGCGAGAATCTGCTGCACCACACCTACTGGGTGGTGCATGACATCCGCTATGTTAACCAAGCGAATTTCCTCGGAAGCATCAAGGAGGCCGTGGTAGTGGGTTCCAGCCTCATGGGAACAGCATCGGATATTAAGCATTCCTTCACAGATTCCAACCACGAAAGCGGCAAGGACAAACAAAACGAGGAGAACGCCAACGAGACGCTGTCATTCATGGATAAGTACAAAGGCTTCCGGTTGAAAGTAACCTCTTATCTCTTCCGCTTGCAATGGAACGAGGAAGTGGCCAACACTTTCTATCTCAATTATTATACCGAGACACCCGATGAGGAGGCAGACAAAGTGAAAGCCTTTCAGGCAGACACGGAACTCTTCAAGCTGGACTATTTAGGTTCAGTGGAGAACACAAGCACGAAGATGTCCTATTCCGGAACCAAGACCGAGGAAGACATCGTTCGCAAGGTGTGCACTCGTGCGCTGGACAAGAACCTGGCCGATCTGCAACATGAGTACTCTGACTTCCGCATCAAGGCACCGTTGGTCAGCACAGAACCGCTGAAGGCCTACGTAGGCATGAAGGAGGACATCACAGAGAAGTCTCGCTTTGAGGTGTTGGAGGTAGTGCAGGACGAAGAAGGCCGCACCACCTATAACCGCGTGGGTATCATTCGTCCCGTCAAAGGCAAGATCTGGGACAACCGCTATATGGCAGACGAGGAAGGTACGGCAGAGGCCAAGTTGGACGGCACTCTCTTCGAGCGGGTCTCAGGCAGCGATTTCCAACCTGGCATGCTGATACGCGAGACAAAGTGACCCCTACTCTATAACCTAAACCCTAAACAAGTTAACGTGTAAACGGCGTAGCCGTGTTAACGTGTTAACTGCCCTAAACTCTAAACTCTAAACCCTCTCCCATGCGCGCGCGTACATTATTTATTTTAGTCAGCCTCATGAGTTTCATGAGTGCCTGTTTCATGACACTTGCAGCGGCTGATGACGTGGACACCCGCATCCCGCTCAACTCTGTGACAGACGAGAAAACCTTTGTTCTCGTGCTGGCCAACGAACACTACAAACATGTGGCCCCAGTCCGCTTTGCCGAGAATGACGGCGAGCTATTCGCCATCTACTGCCAGAAGGCACTCGGCGTGGCAGAGAAAAACATCCACCGCGTGACGGATGCCACCAAAGGCGACATAGACCACGAACTGGGTTGGCTGCGTTCGATGACCGAAGCCTACAAAGGTGATGCACGTGTCATTTTCTACTACAGCGGCCACGGCATGCCCGATGAGGCCAGTCGCGAGGCGTTCCTGCTGCCTGTAGATGCCTATGCCACAGACCCTTCCAGCGGCTACAGCACCACAAAACTCTACAAAGCCCTTTCCGAATTACAGTCACGCGCAACGCTCGTCTTTCTGGATGCCTGTTTCAGTGGAGCGCAACGCGGAAGTGAAATGCTGGTGGAGGCTCGTTCTGTGGCCATCAAGCCCAAGGCCGCTGCTGTCTCCGGACCCATGGTGGTCTTTTCTGCTGCCACGGGACAGGAAACAGCCTACCCTTACCGCGAGAAGCGGCACGGCCTCTTCACCTACTTCGTTTTGCAGAAACTGCAAGAAAAACAGGGCAGTGTCACCCTCGGAGAACTGGTGGATGATGTCACAGACCAGGTTTCCAAGACGGCTCCCGCCGAAAACGACGGCAAGCCGCAGACACCCACTGTCACGTCCCTGGCTCAGGGTTGGCGCGAATGGCTGACAGCCGAGACTCCTGCCAAGCGATATGACCGCCGCGTTGTCAACCAGCCCAAAGATGAAACGAATAATACCCCAGTAGCTGTCACGCCCTCCTCCGCCGATGCCAAGCCCTTCCCCATGGAGGATTACACGCTGGAAGGAAGTGGCACGGGCGTGCAAGGTACCTACCTCGTCACCACATCCATCACCGCCAAGAAAAACAATGTCACGGACGAGCAGCTGCTGCGCTGTGCCGTCCACGGCGTTCTGTTCCGAGGCTTCACCAGCGCTGCCAACCGCCAGAAACAACGCCCCCTCGCCGGCAGTGCCGACGTGGAGACGCAGCAGGCGGCGTTCTTCTCGGACTTCTTCTCGTCAGGTGCCTTCAAGAATTACGGTCAGGTGGTGCCAGACACACGCACCATTGTGCGAGTGGGAAAGGAGTACCGCGTCACAGCCACCGTCTCCGTATCCAAGGAGCAACTGCGCAAGGACCTTCAGCAGAAAGGTGTTATCAAGGGACTGGGCAGCAGGTTCTGAACAGTTGAGTCCACTTGAAAAAGTCCTGAAAGGACTATAAGCCCATAGCCCAGGGCATCGCCCTGGGTCATAATCAACGGGTTACATTTCGCCCTGTAAGGGCAAAAGCATAAACCATACTTTTTCAAGTGGACTCATAGTTGAAAAGTGAAAGTTGAAAATTGAACAAAGAAGGAGGAAAATTGAACAGCGAAGAAGGAAAGCTGAACAGCAAAAGCCGGAAGCTGAACAATGAGAATTGAAAGTTGATAATTGAGAATTGAAATATGAAGAAAACTCTGCAATTTATTCTGGTCCTCGCTTATGCCTGCTGCATGAGCCTTGACGTTTATGCACAGGCTAAACGCCCCACATTGATGGTGATACCCGCCGACTCCTGGTGCCGCGAACACGGCTTCATGACCACCAGCGAACCACAACATGCCGACTACGCACGAGCCCTCACGACCGATGCGGACCTCCTGCCCGTAGTGGCCAAGATAGGCGAACTCATGGCTGAGCAGGACTTCCCCCTCAAGGACCTGGGACAGCAGCTGCGCTCTGGCGACAGCCTGCTCCAACGCGTGCAGGCCGACATCTTCCTGGAGGTGTCATGGAAGCTCAACAAAATCGGGCCCAAGCGCTCTGTCACCTATACCCTCCGCGGGCTGGATGCCTACACGACCAAGCAGGTGGCCACCGCCAGCGGAACAGGCAAACCCTCGTTCTCAGCAGAGTTGCCTGTGCTGTTGCAGGAAGCTGTCATTGAACAGATGGATGCCTTCCAAGAGCAGCTGCTCCAGCATTTCGACGACCTCTTTGAGAACGGACGCGAGGTGAGCATTGCCGTGGTCATTGATGACGGAGCCGACTTCAACTTCGACAGCGAGTTCGACGGTGACCCGCTCACAGATCTGCTCGACGATTGGATGGCACAGAACACCGTTGGCAACCGCTATAGCCTCAGCCAGGCACAGGAGCGCAGTCTCCTTTTTGAGCAAGTGCGCATACCCATGATGGCCGACAACGGTATGGCCATGGATGCCCGACGCTTTGCCACACAACTGCGGCGTGACCTCCAACCCCTTGGCATCAAGGCACGTGTCACCACAGAAGGACTCGGCAAAGCCACCGTACACCTCTCCAAATAAGTTTCTTTTGTGATTCCCCCTTCCTGGGGCAGGAAGGTTTTCCCGCATGATACGCAGAAAACCCTCCTGCCCCGCATTCTGTTTGGGATCTTGTACCACAGGCAAAAGTCTTTGGAACCGCGCCATAAACCAGTATCAGTTATCTTCATACTCATTATCAGCCATGTAACAAATTAAAATCACGACGCGATGCTCTTAAATCTCGTCGAGATTTCTATAAATCACGACGTGATTTATAGAAACCGCGTCGTGATTTTAAGAATGTAACTGACTCTTGTGAGATAGCAAGTCAATGGGAATCGGTTTAGGGAATAGAAGCGGCCTGAAACGCAGACGAGATGATGCAAAAGAGACAAGAGCAAACAAAGATAATTCATAGAGAATTGATTAATTAATAGAACTCACCTTAACGAAAACGACGCATCTTCGCCCGATTTTCGATTATTTAACGGACAATCGGGTAATAATAGGGAAAATGTTCGTACCTTTGCACCGAAATGCCTGTCAAATACATTTTTTGTTATGTGCAATTCACGGCAATTACCTGTTAAACATCGAAACGAATAACCATCAAAGATAAATAGTACGAGCAATATGAAGAAGCAAGTGTATCTGCAACCCACGATGACCGTAGTGAAGGTGCAGCAGCAAGCCCATCTGATGCAAGAAAGCGCAAACAGGGTGAACAGCGTCAGCAGCAACGCCAATATCACTGGCGGCAACACCGGCAGTTCGGAATCAGCCCGCGTGAAGGAGTACAACGTCTGGAACGACGATTGGAGCGATTGAATCTTAAGTGCTAAGGACTCACTATCTGTCTTAGGAGTCCAAGAGTGTCGTTGCCATGCGCCGATACTCTTGGACTCTGTTCTTCATCGTCGATTCCTTTTTTTGTCTTGAAATTTGGCTATATGAATAATAGTTCGTACCTTTGTGGCGCAATCACGGTTTTACCCTCCTAAATGGAAAGATATTTCGGCATCAACTACGAGCTTTCTCAAGCCAAGGTCTATGAGAGAATAGACGAGACACTGGCCGCCGACGGGAAAGGCTACGTCTGTGTGGTTGATGGTATTGTGCTCACTCAGACCTACCGTGACCCCGCCTATTCAGATGTGGTCAACCACTCGCTCTTCTCCATTATGGATAGCTCGTGGGTTCCGCTCTTTGTGCGCTGGATTCATCACAAGCAGATCCAGTACTACCATGGTCCGCAGATGTTTCTGGATACAGTGCGGATGCAGAAGTATCGCATGTATTTCCTCGGGGCAGACCAGACGTTGTTGGATGCGTTGAAGCAGAACCTGCTGCAATATGACCCTCGCGTTGCAAAGATGCAGTTCCGCGAACTGCCGTTCTGTGCCGTCGAGGACTTTGACTACGCCGCCATTGCCGAGGACATCAACCGTGATGCCCCCGATATCATCTGGGTGGCCTTGGGTGCTCCCAAACAGGAACGCTTCATGAGCTTGTTGCTGCCTCATCTGCAACGCGGTGTGATGGTGGCCGTGGGGGCGGCGTTCAAGTTCCACAGCGGTCTGTCTGGTCAGGAACGGGCTCCGGAATGGCTGTGCAAGATGAATATGGAATTTGTGTTCCGTCTGTTCCAGGAACCCAAGAAACAAGGGAAGCGTGTGTGGGGCTATCTCACGGCGCTGCCCGCAATGCTATGGGATGAGTGGCGACTGCACCGCTTGCAGCAGCAGCAGGGCAAGGGTCTGACGATGCTGATGCGCCGTTTCGTGGAGCTGGTGCGCTGCGGTGCCACTGGCGAGCGGCCAGACACGCGGCTGTTTCAGGGCACGGTGCCTTGGCCCACGTTGATGCACATGGCAGAGCGGCAGATGCTGACCGGCATCGCCTTCGACGGTATCCGTTTGCTGCCCGCGGAGCTGGCACCCCCCAAAGACTTGCTGATGAAGTGGCTGCTCAAAGCCGAGAAGATTCACAAGATGAACGAGTTGATGGACGTGCGCTCGGCAGAGGCCGAGGCCCACTTCCAGCAACGGGGCTTTAGCTGCTGCATCCTCAAAGGCCAGGGCCTTGCACGCCTGTATGCCCACCCCACCTCCCGCACGCCGGGCGACATTGACATCTGGGTGAAGGGCGACCGTAAGGAGTTGATAGACATGGCCACAGCGCTGAAGCCCGACGTGGAACCCACCTACCACCATATCGATTATGCACTCTTCAACGACACCGAAATGGAGCTGCACTATATGCCCACGTGGATGTACTCTCCGTTGAAGAACCGCCGTCTGCAACGCTTCTTCCGCGAAGAGGCACGCTGGGACGTTATGGCTCCCGGCGGCGGTTTCCATGTGCCCCCGCAGCGCCTTGACCTGGTCTTTGTGCTGGTGCACATCTACCGTCACTTCTTCACCGAGGGCATAGGAATGCGGCAGCTGCTGGACTACTATTGTGTCTTGCGCTCTTGCCACGACGCCGATGAACGGCGGCAGGTGATGCAGGTGCTGCGGCAGTTAGGCATGGCCCGCTTCACGGCTGCTACCATGTGGCTGCTGGGCAAATGCTTCTGTTTAGACGGCGAGCACATGCTCTGCTCCCCCGATGAGCCCGAGGGGCGTTTCCTGCTCATCGAGGTGATGAAGGCAGGTAACTTTGGCCAGTATGATGCCCGCATAAAATCATCGGCCAATGAAACAGAATGGCATCTGTTCGTACGCAAAACCAAACGTAATTTCCACTTCCTAATCCGCTATCCCAGCGAAGTGCTGTGGAGTCCCTTCTGGAAACTCTGGCATTGGATTTGGAGAAAGACCAATAAATAACGATTGATGAATGACGATTGATAGATGATGATTGGTGAATTCCACCTGCGAAACTGCAAAACATAGCCCAGAAAAGGCGTTAAGACCAAAGTTCTTCGGCCTCAAGGGCGGTAAACTTCAATATATCATTGAATTTTCAAATTGGAAAACGAATCTGATTATATGCTCCTCACGCTGCTGATATCAGCAGTCGTTGCTCTCATCGCAGTGCGATGGGTCTATTTCAAGCTATTGAGGATTGCCAAGGAAAAGAATCTGGTGGACAACCCCGATGCCCGCAAATTGCAGAAAAGGCCAGTGCCCGTGATGGGCGGCATCGCAGTGTTCTTCGGGCTGGTGGCCGGTGTACTCACGGGCACCTCGGTGATGACACAGACGGGCAGCGGGCCTTCGGCCATGCTGTTGCCTCTTTTGGCCACCATGGTCATGCTACTCTACATAGGTGCCATGGATGATATGCTCGGGCTGAGTCCACAGAGCCGGTTGGTGTTTCAGGTGCTGGCCATGCTGGCGCTGGTCCTGGGCAGTGGCCGTTGCATCGACAGTTTCCACGGCCTCTGGGGGATAGAGACATTCTCGTGGTGGGTGGGTGTGCCACTTACCGTGTTTGCCGGCGTAGGGATCATCAATGCTGTGAACATGATAGACGGAGTCAATGGTCTCTCCAGCGGAATGTGCATCATCAGCTGTAGCATGTTTGGCACGGCTTTCGTGTGGGTGGGTGACGTGGCAGGTGCCATGGTGGCCTTTTCCATGGTGGCCGCACAAATACCTTTTATACTGCGCAATGTTTTCGGCGACAAGAGCCGCATGTTCATCGGCGATGCCGGCACAATGGTCATGGGCGGTCTGCAGAGCTGGTTCGTGGTTTGTATGCTGCGCTCCGACGGCCCGGGTGCAGCAATGGCACAATACGGAAAGTCGAGCATTATAGCCATGTCCTTGGCCATCATGAGCGTGCCCATAGCAGACACGCTGCGTGTGATGGGCATGCGAATGATGCAGGGGCGCAGCCCGTTCGAACCCGACAAGACACACCTGCATCACATGCTCGTCCAAGTGGGAATCAGCCACAGTATCACAGCATTGACCGAAATCGTCATCAACATCCTCATCGTTGCTTCATGGGCAGTGGCCGTGAAACTCGAAGCCAATCTGGAGATGCAACTCTATGTCGTTATCCTGGCGGGAATGATTTTGGTTTGGGGCACCTACGCGCTGCTGCACTTGGCCGAATCCCGTCATTGGAAACTCTTGACGTGGCTGCAGCAACAGAGCCATTCCACTCACTTGGGACACTGCTCCTGGTGGATCCGCCTGCAGCGGCGTTTAGACGCTCCAGCGCCAGTTTCCAAGTGACACCGCGATGGAAGCAGGCTGAAAAAGTTCAAGGAAACAGACATAGCCAAGGCTTACGGCGGGCTGATGGCTCAGCGCTCTTCGGTCATCATATCCCAACAGGGGCACAGAGGAAAAGACCTCTGTGCCCCTGCAGTTTATGTGTGAAAGGAAATGGTGTCCTGACGTTTATGCAGCGACAGCACTACCAGCCATATAGACAAGCGCTACGGAGACGATGGCATAGAGTTCGGGGAACACGGCCAAGACGATGGTGTTACCGAAGAGGTGGCTGTGGCCCTGTGCGATACCAGCGATACCATTGGCACAAACCTGTCCCTGACGGATACCAGAGAAGAGGCAAGCCAAACCGCATGCGATGCCAGCACCGAAGACGGTAGCTGCCTGAATGGGAGTGGTCTCGGGTGTCAGCAGGTTAAACATATTCTGGCACATGTAGAAACCAGCGAAACCGTACAAGCCCTGTGTGCCGGGAAGAGCGGTCAGCACAAGTGCATTACCGAAGAGCTTGCTGTCTTTTTTCAGGCCGCCGATGGCAGCATTTCCTGCGATGGTGACGCCGTATGCGCTACCGATGCCGGCGAGTCCAACCATGATTGCAACGCCTATGTAGGCGATGAGAAGTGTTACGTTCATAACAATTTTTGAGTTTAATGTTTTATAGTTTTGAGTAATTACAATTTTAAATGAAATTTATTTGCCGAATGGGCGGTAGGCACTGCCACCTCCCTCGTAGCCTGCGTTCTTGAAGAACTCCACGAAGGTGAGTCGCATGGGATGCACAAAAGCACCGAGGACATTCATGAACATATTCAGTGCATGTCCAAAGACGAAGATGAGCACCATGACAATGGGCCCAAGCACGACGTTATCGGGTGCCAGTCCCGTGGCAAGGCTGTCAAAGACCGTAGCCAAGATGCCGCCGGAGAGTCCGAGGGCAAAGAGGCGGACGTAGGAGAGCATGTCGCCGAGCATTCCCGTGGCGGTGTTGTAGGCGTCCCAAAGGCCAGAGCCTACGTTGATGAGCAGTCCCGTGGCCGGATTCTTCTGATAACGTTCCGGGCTGTTCATGAGGAAGGCAAGGGCTAAGCCAGCATAGGTGAACCATTTAGCGGTTCCGCTGTACTGGGGCATCAACAGCGTGACAGCCAGTGAGAGAATAACCATCATCCACCCGATAGTAGAGAGGGAAAAGGTGAATCCCAACTGGATGGTGCGGTTATAGGCCTTGAGACACATACCAAAGATAATCTGTATAAAGCCAAGAATGAGGGATAGGTTGAACATCTGGCTGTTATCCAGCGACACAGCAGCGCCGATCCGGTCGAAGAGCGGAACGCCCAACGTGTAGAGATTGAAGCCGAAGAACGCTCCCGATAGCAAGCCACAGCAGAAGGCAGAGATTCCCAGGATGAGGAGCAGGTTCATGGCGGCTTTCAAGCTTGGACTCAGGTCTTTCTTGAAGAACTTCACGGCGAGCACGCCAAGGGTGATGAACAGCCCATATCCCGAGTCGCCCAGACAAAGTCCGAAGAAGAGGATATAGAAGGGGGCCAGGAAGGGTGTGAGGTCCAGTTCATTGTATTTCGGCAGCATATACAGCTCCGTGAACATCTCAAAGAGCTTGAAGAAGCGGTTGTTCTTCAGGCAGACGGGGATGTCATCGCCCGGCTGCGGGTTGCTGATTTCAAACCATGCTCCGCTGCTGGCAAAGGCTGTCTGCACCTCTGTCTCGCGCTTAGCGGGAATCCAGCCCCGGAGCACCATGAGGCTGTCATCTGCTGCGGTCTCGGTGGTGGCACGCACGGTGTCGAAATCCATGCGGGCGGCCAGTGTGGCACGATGGGATTGGAGGGCAGCAGTCTGTGTGGCGGCGATGGATTGGAGCTGAGATAACATCTCAGCATACAGAACGCGGGTTTGTTCCTGTTGGCTGAGGAGGGCGGAGAGTGAAACTGTGGGGAGGGTGACTTCGGCGACCAGGGTTTGGAGCTGAGACGATGTCTCAGCATAGTGAACATCGGAGGATTGCAGGAGGGCGACGAAGAAGGTGACACCTTTCTTCTCGCTAATGGCCTCAACAGGGAAATTGGGGGCAATCTCCTTGTTGAAGGTCTTGGTGGCAGCCTTGAAGAAACGCATCTCACAGCCAGCAACAGCCATCTGCTCTCTGACGTAGGAAGGGTCGAAGTCGCCCCAAGGTGCGAGGGCCTCTGCTTGCTCTGCCAGTTCCTTCTCTCGGGCAGCGAGGTCTGTAAGACGTGCAAGCAGATTCTCAATGGCGGTGAGGTCTGGGATGCCAGGTTCAGCGGCAGAATCATCTCCCGGCGTTGTGGAAACGGCGTTCGCGGGGGTGCTGCCTTTTTCAGGTTTGGGCAGATTAGCAAGTCGGTTAAGGACGGTGTCCACGCGGCGCAGTTCAGCCAAATCGGCAGAGACGGCTTCGGACTGCCCTTCAGCAAGGGCCTCCCCTTGGACATGCATGACTCCCAAGTCCTGCAAGCGGTGCAGGAACTCATCATATTCCTTGTGATAGACCAGGAATGTGAGTTTTTTCATTTTCTCTATCATGCGATGTCCTCCTTTCCTTCCTCCTCCTCCTTGCGTTTCTCCTGCAGGGACTTGAGGATTTTCTGTGAGGACTTGGAGAGATTCTCTTCGTCCTCCATGAAACGTTTGATCTTTCTGACAGCCTCCTGGAAGCCTGGGATCTGCACTTTCTCGAAGAGGTTCACCTTCTGCGTGGTCTTGCGGCGTGCGTGATCCAGCAGGTTGCATTTGGCCACGGCGAACTCTCGTTCCACAGCGGTCTTGGCGAGTCCGTGCAGGAGGTTGATGCCGTCGAAGTACCATTTGGGTGCACTGAAAATGCCAAATGGTTTGGCCTCCAGACGGATATTCTTTAAAATAGGAACTCGCACGCCCGCAATCTTCTTGACGTCCAGCTCCACATCCTTCAACTCTACCAGTGAAGCATCGAACTCTCCCCAGAGCGCATACATGCGCTCATAGCCGGCAATCTGCTCCTGCAGCTTCGCCTCCAACGCGGCCACCTCTTCCCTGCAGCGCTTCACCTCTAAACGCAGGGCGGTCTCCTTGTTCTTGATGATAGGGAGTGTCCGCTGCCGCATCTTGAGTTGTTTCTCAATCTGCTGGAGCGATGTCTTGTTGTATTGAAACTTAACAGCCATAATATCAGCTTATTGCCAGTAGATATCTGTGAACTCTTTCTTGATGTTGACTTCCTCGAGTTTAAAGTACTTGCGGAACAAATTCCATGTGACATCCAGCATCTCTGTGGTGTCCACGTTGACGTCGATGGCGAGGATGGCAGTAGCGTAGTCCTTTGCAAAGTCAAGGCAACGGTTATCGTAGTCCGTGAGGTCGAATCCGTTCTCCAGCTTGGTCTTGGCGTTGGCAGCATCGGAGTAGAGGCGGATGGCGGCATTCATGACCTGTGAGTGGTCCTTTCGGGTTTTCTTTCCAGCCACGAGCTGTTTCAGACGTGACAGCGAGCGGAAGGGGTCAACGATGACCTTACCGACGTCTGAGTCACGGCGCAGATAGAGCTGTCCCTCGGTAATATAACCCGTGTTATCGGGCACAGCGTGGGTGATGTCGCCACCCGAGAGGGTTGTCACGGCGATGATGGTGATACTGCCTCCCCCTGCTTCCTCGGGGAACTGCACGGCCTTCTCGTAGATCTTGGCCAAGTCGGAGTAGAGGGAACCCGGCATAGAGTCCTTGGAAGGAATCTGGTCCATGCGGTTTGACACGATAGCGAGAGAGTCGGCGTAGGAAGTCATATCTGTCAGCAGCACGAGCACTGTCTCATGCTTCTCCACGGCAAAGTACTCGGCAGCCGTCAGAGCCATATCAGGAATCAGCAGACGCTCCACAGCGGGGTCTTCGGTGGTGTTCATGAATGAGATGATACGGTCGAGCGCCCCAGCGTTGCTGAAGGTGTTCTTGAAGAAGAAGTAGTCATCGTTGGTCATACCCATACCGCCCAGGATAATCTTATCGACCTTGGCTCGCAGTGCCACCATTGCCATCACCTCGTTGAAGGGCTGGTCCGGGTCGGCAAAGAAAGGAATCTTCTGTCCCGAGACGAGTGAGTTGTTCAGGTCAATACCAGCGATACCGGTAGCAATCAGCTCACTGGGCTGTTTGCGTCGGACGGGGTTCACGCTGGGTCCTCCGATGGGCACTTCCTTGCCTTCGATGGCTGGGCCTCCGTCGATGGGCTGTCCGTAGGCGTTGAAGAATCGTCCTGCCAGCTGCTCACTCACCTTCAGAGATGGTGAGTGCCCCAGGAAGACCACTTCGGCATTGGTGGGAATACCGCCGGTTCCCTCAAACACTTGGAGCGTCACGTTGTCACCAATTATTTTCACCACCTGTGCCAGCTTGCCGTCGATGGTTGCCAGCTCGTCGTAGCCCACACCCGTTGCTTTGAGCGAACAGGTGGCTTTCGTGATCTGGCTGATCTTTGTATATATCTTTTGGAATGCTTGTGCCATAACTATTTGAAGACCCACCCCCCTGCCCCTCCCTTGTAGGGAGGGGAGTAGATACTTTTGCTATAGGTTGTTACTTGTATGCATTTCTTGAATGGTGACCACCCCCTCCCTACAAGGGAAGGTGGGGGGAGGGTCCTATTTAATAAACTCTTCTATCTTCCGTTTGAAGTCATAGTACTCGTCACTCTTGTACTTGCAGTAGTTCCACTGCTTGCAGAGGTTGATGAGCTTGCGGAAGAAGTCAGTGGCCTCCAAGAAGGTGTCGAACTGGAAGTCGTGCTCACAGATGGTGGTGACCATATTCAGGATCTCTTCCTGCCGCTCGATGGGTGTGACGGCATCCACCTCGTCGAAAGCATCCTGTTGCAAGATAACGAAGTCTATGATTTCACTCTTCCAGAACGTCACATGGTAGTCCACAGGCACGCCGTCATCGCCGAGGATATTGATCTGCTCGGCAATCTCCTTTCCTCGTTGCATACGTGTCTTCAGCGCAAGCACCTTGGGTATCCATTCTCCGTTAATGTGTTCCTTGATATATTCTGCGAACTCGGGATATTCCAGATACTTAGAGTAGGAGTCGATGGGGTTCACGGCGGGATAACGTTTCTTGTCGGCGCGCTCCTGTTCAAGAGCATAGAAGCAGCGTGCCACTTTCTTTGTGCTCTCGGTGACGGGCTCTTTCAGGTTGCCACCGGCCGGTGACACCGTTCCGATGAATGTGATACTACCCACCTCACCGTTGTTCAGGTAAACGTAACCTGCACGGCCGTAGAAGTTGGAAATGAGGGCAGAGAGGTCCATGGGGAAGGCATCGGGTCCAGGGAGTTCCTCCATGCGGTTAGACATCTCGCGCAGTGCCTGTGCCCATCGGCTGGTGGAGTCGGCCATCAGCAGGACGCGCAGTCCCATGGACCGATAGTATTCGGCCATCGTCATGGCCGTATAGACCGAAGCCTCACGGGCAGCCACCGGCATGTTGGAGGTGTTGGCGATGATGATGGTGCGCTCCATCAGCTTGCGTCCCGTGTGGGGATCTTCCAGTTCCGGGAACTCGGTGAAGATTTCCACGACCTCGTTTGCACGCTCACCGCAGGCGGCGATAATCACAATGTCGGCCTCGGCCTGCTTGGATATAGCGTGCTGGAGCACCGTCTTGCCTGTTCCGAAAGGTCCCGGGATGAATCCCGTTCCGCCTTCCACGATGGGGTTGAAGGTGTCTATGGTTCGCACGCTGGTTTCCAGGAGCTTGAAGGGTCGTGGCTTCTCGCGGTAGTTCGTCATAGCGAACTTCACGGGCCAGTGTTGAATCATATTGACTTCCAAGTCGGTACCATCCTCGAGGGTGAGGGTGGCGATAGTGTCTGTGACCTTGTACTGTCCGGCCTTGGCGATGGCCTTGACGGTAGCTGTTCCCTTCATCTGGAAGGGTGCCATGATCTTCAGTGGTTGGCAGTTCTCTTCGACCTTGCCGAGCCAGCTGCTGCCCACGACCTTGTCACCTACCTTCACTATGGGCTCGAAGTCCCAGAGTCGCTCACGGTCCAGCGGGTCGGTATATTGTCCTCGCTTGAGGAAAACGCCCTCCATTTTGTCGAGGTCGTTCTGCAGACCGTCATAGTTCTTGCTGAGCATTCCAGGTGCGAGCTGCACCTCCAGCATGTGCCCTGTGAACTCTGCCACAGCCCCCACTTTCAGTCCTCGTGTGCTCTCGAAAACCTGCACATAGACGTCTTGGCCAATGACCTTGATGACCTCGCTCATGAGGCGGTCACCACCCGTCTCGATGTAGCAGATCTCGCCCTGCTTCACCGGTCCGTCCACGCGAAGCGTTACCATATTGGCGATAACGCCGCTAACTGTTCCTTTTGTCATATTGTTTTTGATAGAAGACCCACCCCCCTGCCTGTCCGTCCTCGGCTTAGGAGTTAAGCCTCGGTCGCTCGGAGAGCTTGACATTCAGTCAACCTCTTTTTCCCTCGCTTCCCTTGTAGGGAGAGGAGTAGATGCTTTTGCTATTGATAGTTTGTTGTAAGCATTGCTTGAAGGCGACCACCCCCTCCCTACAAGGGTGCGAGGAAGGAATAACTGAATGTTCTTCCGGACTCGTTTGAGGGGAGGGTCTGTTTATTATCTTATAAATTCCTCTGGCACACGTGCCTCGCCTCTCAGGTTCTCTATGATTTGTGTGAAACGCTCGCGCCCCTGCTCGGGGTCAAGGAGGGCCCATCTCTCCAGGATCTCACTTCGGACGATATAGGCGAAGAGAGCCGTGATGTCAAAGGGTTCGAAGAAGGTGCGTTCCTCCAGCCAGTTCCACCGCAGGGCGTCGATTTGCCTCTCTTTCTCCACGGGGTCAGAGGTCTGTGCCGTCTGCATGAGATCCCGCACATAGTCCAGCTCTGTTGCGAGTCCGAAGTCGGGCAGGTTGGGTTGCTTCAGAATGGCCTCCGCCACGGGATTGTTGCCCTGTACAAAGTCAGCCAGAGGCCACTCCTGCCGTCGTGCGATGAAGGCCGTGAGGATATTCAGGATGTTCAAGTTGAGTTCATACCACTCAGCCATCATGGTGTTAGGGCACTGACGGGCGTAGTCGTAGTAGGCCAGCAGGACGGCATCGCGCGCGAACCACTTATTATTATTGGCCTGTGCATCAAAGTCCCTAACAAAGTCAGCCATGAAGGCGGGTAACCCGCTGACGGCTCCCTCTGTGGCGCGTGCTTCCTCTATGAGCCGCGTCATGGTTTCGCGGTCAAAGTTACCGCGCGCATCCATTTCAGCATCGGCGTTGTTCAGGAGGGCCGCCAGATTGTCGCAGTCAAAGCGCAGGAAATATCGCTCAATGAGCTTTGCATCCTGCGGCTCCAGGATCTCGGGCAGTTCCTCCTTCAACTGTTGCAATGTGTGATGGGGCTGCGCATCGGTGATCTTCACCGTGGGCAGGCTTGCCATCAGACAATAGTAATTAGCCATAATTGAAGACCGGGTCTTTAGAAAAGCATTTCTATCAGTTGCGGCCGCAGGAAGTTCTTGAAGTACTGTTCCAGTTCGTCCTTGCCGAAGTCCACTCGGTAGCTGCCGTCAGCCGGCTGCACGGTGAAGAGGGTGTTCTGTCCGTTGACCTTTTCGATCTTCACGCTCTTGTCGAGCAGCGCCTTGGCCTCCTTGGCGAAGTATGCCTTCAGCGCCTCAGCGTTCTGGCTGCTGATGACAATGTCCTCTCGTTTGCCCCATTCCGTGGCGAGTGCCACAACGAACTTGCCGAGGAAATCCGGTTCTTCGACCAGCTTGGCCACGCCTTGTGTCACCACTTTGTCGCTGACCACGTTGGCAATCTCGCTCTTGAGGGCATTCAGGGCCTGCCCCATGTAGAGCTTCAGCTCACTCTTGGTGTTCTGTTCGAGCTCAGCGGCAGCTTTCTTGGCCTGAGACGTGATGGCTTCGGCCTGCGCCTTGGCATCGGCGACCATTTTCTGGGCCTGTGCCTGGGCTTCTGCGATGATACGTGCAGCTTCCTCCTGACCTTTTTCCACTCCTTCACGGCGGATTTTGTCGGTGAGTTCTTGGATCTTTTCCATGATTGTTTATGCAGTTTTATGTGTTGATTTCTTGAGTTTTCTGTGCGTCATCGCACAATTTGCGTGCAAAAGTAAGAAGAATTCTGCGGAAAGCCAAATCTTTGCCGTCTTTTTTCCTGCTGCCTCGGCGTTTTAGGGTTATTATTGGGCCATAGAAGGACATTTTCATGTCATTCAGGAAAAGATTTCATTCAAACTGCCCAAGAAAACCCTCTTCTGTTTGGACGTTACACAAAAAAAAGTGAACTTTGCCTGAGAATTATGATTCCGAGGCCCCGAACGGCCTGTGAATAGGGCGATGTTGTTGATTGAATGAAGTGTCAAGAATGAGATGAAATGATGAGATGAGATGAATAGAATGAAATGAATAGAATCCTTTTTCCATACATTTTTTGAGTTATCAACTATGAAGAAACTTTTCCTTCTCCTGGTGACCACAATGGTCACTGCCCCCCTGTTCGCACAATGGCAGGCGCAGGGCAACAAGATCAAAACCCCGTGGGCCGACAAGGTGAGCGCCACCAACGTGCTGCCCGAGTACCCTCGCCCCATTATGGAGCGCTCAGAATGGATGAACCTCAACGGCCTGTGGGACTATGCCATCCGCCCCGCCGGACAAGTGACGTCCGAGGGCTATGACGGACAGATTCTGGTTCCCTTCTGCATCGAGTCCAGCCTCTCCGGCGTCCAAAAGACCGTGGGGCGCAGCAAAGAGCTCTGGTATCACACCGCCTTCACCCTGCCCAAGACGTGGAAGGGCCGTCACGTGCTGCTGCACTTCGGAGCCGTGGACTGGCGCTGCGAGGTCTTCGTCAATGACATCAAAATTGGCGGCCACCAGGGCGGCTATGCCGCGTTCTCCTTTGACATCACGCCCTATCTGTCGGCAGGCAAGCAGGAGCTGGTAGTGAAGGTGTGGGATCCCACCGACGACGGCTACGGAGCAGTGGGCAAGCAGCGCAACCGGCCCGACGGCATCTGGTACACGCCCGTCACCGGCATCTGGCAAACCGTGTGGCTGGAGCCCGTGAATGCCAAGCACATCACACAGGTGGTGCCCGTTCCCAATATCGATCGCCAGAAGCTGGCGGTGGAAACCAAGACTGCCGGCACAGATGCCTCAGACATCATCAGCGTGACACTGCGCGATGGCAAGAATGTGATTGCCAGCGGAAAGGCGGTGGCTGGGCAGAAGGTGGAACTGGCCGTAAAGGAGCCTAAGTTGTGGAGTCCAGACAGTCCTTTCCTCTATGACCTTGACGTGAAACTGCTGCACGACGGTAAGGCTGTGGATGCCGTGAAGAGCTATGCCGCCATGCGCAAGATCTCGCTTGGACGTGACAAGGACGGCATCGTGCGCATGCTGCTCAACAACAAGCCGCTCTTCCAGCTCGGCCCCTTGGATCAGGGCTACTGGCCCGACGGCCTCTACACGGCCCCCACCGACGAGGCGCTGGCCTATGACATCCGCAAGACTAAAGACTTCGGATTCAACATGATTCGCAAACACATGAAGGTAGAGAGCGACCGCTGGTTCACCCACTGCGATCGTCTGGGCATACTCGTTTGGCAGGATATGCCGCAATCCGAAGAGACACGTCGTCTGCGCTGGAACAACCGCACCTACTGGGAGGACAGTGACGAGGGCTTCCGCAGTCAGGCCTCGAAAGATAATTTCCGCCACGAGTGGCAGGAGATCATCGAGCAATTCCGCCCCTACCCCTGCGTTGTGGTTTGGACACCGTTCAACGAGTCTTGGGGCCAGTTCGACACCAAAGCTATTGCCGAGTGGACCAAGCAGTTGGCCCCCGACCGTCTTGTCAACCCTGCCAGCGGCGGCAACCACTTCCAGACGGGTGACATCCTGGACCTGCACAACTATCCTGGGCCGGATTTGTACCTCTTTGATGCGACCCGCGCCACCGTCCTGGGTGAGTTCGGAGGCCTCGGCCTCGCATTGGAGGGCCACCTGTGGCAGCCCGACCGCAACTGGGGTTACGTGCAGTTCAAGAACAGCGACGAGGTCACCGCTCGCTACGTGGAAAACATGCGCGCCCTCAAGCCCTTCATCCAGCGCGGCTTTTCCGCTGCCGTCTATACGCAGACCACCGACGTAGAGATAGAGGTCAACGGTCTCATGACCTATGACCGCAAGGTCATCAAGATCAAGGAGGAGCCGATGCGCCAGGTGAATCAGGAAATGGTCAACAGCCTGAAATAGGTCAGAGAGGACACAGGCGAACACACAATGAAACGGTCTGAAAGCCGGTGAGCACATAGCCCTCGCCTTTCAGACCGCTTTATAGTGTCTTGTTGGGTCGGTCATGATGACCGGGTAACCGTTGGCCGTGTTCACGCGGCGTGCTCACGCGCCGTGACCAGCCCCCTTTGTGACCGTTGTATTTAGGACGCCGTGTCCAGCCCCCTTTGTGACCGTTGTGTTCAGAACGCCTTGACCAGCCCCCCCTTTGTGACCGTTGTATTCAGAACGTCGTGACCAGCCCCCTTTGTGACCGTTGTGTTCAGAACGCCGTGTTCTGCCCTATTCGTTCCAGTCGTCCTCCCAGATATTATAGTTGCTGCTCTTGACGCGGTTGTCTTCGCCGCTCTCGTCGCGGCTGGAAGAGATGCCCACCGCGTTCCGCGAGTCGCCGCCACTGATGACACACAACTGATGAGTGTCGATGCTTTCGACCGTCACTTTGGGAGTATAATATATCTTCTTCATTGCCATAAGAATCTTTGTTTCACTTGATAACCATTTCTTGCCGTCGAGGATGCAGAAGGTCTTCCACTCGGACCGGTGCCAGGAATCTTTGTTTCACTTGATAACCATTTTCTTGCCGTCGAGGATGTAGAGGCCCTTCTGCCCGGGTCGGGTACCGACGCGGCGTCCTTGCAAGTCATGCCACTGGCCGGCCATGTGTGCCGGGTCTTGTTCCTGCGCAGTGTCACCGATGCCGTCGGCAGGGCCGAAGTAGATGCTGAAGGTCAAGGCTTTGACGTTGCCATCGGCGGGTGTGAAGCGGAAATAGGCTCGGCAGGCCTTGAGGGTGCGGTCGATGGCAGTGGCCGTGAGCTCGTTGGAGGCTGTCAGGTAGAAGATGTCCTCGTCGGCAGCGGTGATGTCAAAGGCGTCATAGTAGCCGCTGAACTGAATGCGGCCTCCGTCGAAGCTGACGGTCTGTGGCGCTGCGGCGTTGAGGGTAACGCCCTGGAAGGTGGGATTGACGATGTCTGTGCCACCAGCCCATTTGATGATATAAGGTGTTCCGGCGGTGAGCTGTGTGACGTCGTCACCGAAGGTGAGCTCCACGTGTGTCCCGGTCATCGCGGCGGCCTCGAGGGCCTTGGCGGTGGCTCCTGCCAGCGGGCTGCCGTCGAGGGCGATGTCAAAGGGCAGGCACAGCGTGTTCCATGCGCCGTCCTTGTAGAGGGTGCGGCCGCTGAGGGTGACGTCGGCGGTGGCTCCGCCAGCGTTAACAATGGCGGTGCTGTTGTCCTTGGCGTTGTTGGCCAGTTCGAGTGCGAGGGGAGTGCGGTCGCCGGACTTGATGTACTTGAATTCCACGACGACGGGTTTGTGGTCACCCAGGGGTTTGGTGTTGCCGTCGTTGTCGATGGTGCCATAGGTGTAGTCCTGCTCGATGCGGAAGCTCTGCGGCACCAGTTGCAGTGTGTTGGCGGCCTTGGGGTTGATGTAGATGATCTTGTCCACGATCTCGTAGTTGCCGTAGAGAGCAGGGTCTGAGGCGTTGGTCAGGTCGGACATGTCCGTGGTGGGACAGATGCCGCCCCGGTAGAATTCCACCCAGACGTCTGAGGCGGTGAGGTTGCCGTCGAGCAGGCTCATGAAGTTGGCCGTGATATCCTCGCGTGTCCAGCGGCTGTTGGTGTCGCCAATGATGAGCTTGGGGCGCATGGCATCGGCGCTGTTGATGGCAGCGGCCAGCTGACGCCATTGACTTTCGCGCGACGCCGTGGCGTTGGTGTCGCCGGCATCCATGTGCAGGATATAGACATCAAAGGTCTGCCCGCCCACAGTCATGTCGTAGTGGCGGTAGCCTTTCTTCACATACTGGTTGCCGTCGGTCTTCGCCAGGCTCTCCCACTGTGTCCAACTCTCGTTGGCTGCACTGCACGTGCTGTTCTTCCAGATGAGGTTGAGGCCGTCGGTGTCGAAGCGGAAGCCATTGGTGAGCATAGACAGACTCAGACCGGAGGCACTGAGTGTCTCGCGGACAGCGCCGCAGCTGTAATTGCCGCTCAGAGGCTGCATCAGCGTGCCGTTGTAGTTGAAGTCTTCGCTGCAGCCGATGAAGTCGTAGCCCTTGGAGGCCAGATACTGGCCAATCTTGGCGGTTCCGTCCTGTCCCGGACCGTCGGCGTTTAATTCTATAGTGAGAACCTTGTTGGGCAGTCCGTCCACGTTCAGGGCCACGGCTGTGAAGGTGCCCAGTTCCTGAATGTTCCTCTCGGGGACGAGGCGCAGGGTGGCATCGCTGCGAGTGGTCTTGAAATAGACGCGGCCAGTGGGCAGCGTCAGCTCGCGGGCGGCGGCAGACGTGGTGACATCGGCCATCAGCTTCTCGCCATCCGTGCTATAGACCATGCCGTTGACATTGCCAAAGAGGAGATATTCCATGCTGTACTCCACCTCGTAGTAATACCACTGACCGGGTGCCAGCAGCGTGGCGTCGTCGTTGGGCAGAGGCTGGGCAAAGCCGTTCAGGAACACGCCGTTGCAGGTCAGACGCACGTCATCGACCTTGTAGAACAGCTGCGTGTAATAGTCATCGTTGCCCGTGTGCCCCTCGCTCCACCAGTCTGTGGTGCTGTTGGCCGTGATGGTGAGTTTCTGGTCACAGCCCACCGTCACCTGAACAGAGACCGGCGTGCCCGTCTGGTCGTTGACACCTTGGGCCGTGACCGTGGTGCAGGACTTGCTGGTGGTACCTGAGAGGGTAGCCGTGCGGTCCTCCCATGTGCAGAGGACGGCCGAAAGCGTGTAGTTACCGCTGGGCACATTCTCCACCACCTGACTGACACTGTGGTCGTTCCATTTCTGATAGACATTCATCAGATAGCCGCCTTCGCGGTTCGTCATCCCATAGTCACGGGTGTTGAATTCATTGTTGTTGGGCTCCTTGTACTGCAGCGTCCACCCCGTGGCATCGCCCGTCTCAAAGGACGGGTTGGTAATCAGCCAGGTGGCATCGGCGGGGCTGGCGGGCGTGGCACTGAGCAGCACCTCGCGCTTGGCAGCAGTATACAACGCCGTCAGGTTGCTACGGGCGATGCGGAACAGACGGTAGTGGCCGGCGATGTCACCCGAGGTATTCAGGCGGTTCAGCGCTATGGGCTCACCCACTTCCAGCCGTCCGGCCGTCCAGGATCCCATATAGCCTTTCCATTGCGCCTCACTCGACATCGGGTACTTGCCGTTCTCGAAGAGCCAGTAGCCATTCTGGAAGGTGGGCGTCAGACGACTCCACTCGTCAAAGTTCTTGTCCGTGAAAGTGTTGACATACATGAACCCTTCGTCATTGTGCGTCTGGAACATATCAGCACTATAGACCACGTTGCGCAGGCCCACGTACTCTCCGCTCTTCTCTATGGTGAAGAAGTTGCTCAGGTCCAGAACAGGGTCGGTGCCGGCCGACTTGTAGCGCAGCGCCTTGGATTCCGTGCTGGCCCAGGCTGGCTTGGCCTCATAGACACCCACGCCCACGATGAGCCCCGTGTTCTCGGCCGAGGTGAGGATGTAGCAGTCACTGCCATTGCCGCTGATGCCGCCCAACGTCGTGACTTCGGTGAAGCCGCGGGCTGCCGTCAGGAAGGCTGTGTAGTCCTGAGCCGCCACTTTGCCATTTAGCGCACTGACAAACAGCGCAATAACAGCTAATACCAGTTGTGAAAATCGAAATCGTTTCATCATTCCTTGCATTGTTTGTGCAAAGGTAACGCTTTTATTCCGAACCACCAAAAAAAATGACAAAAAAGTTGGAGGTTAGAGGGATAGGGGTTAGAGTCCGCTCGACCTTTGGTCACTTGACAACTTGAAGCCCGCTGTGAAAAACAACACGATTTCTTATTCTCACCACAGATTACGCAGATTACACGGATTTATAGAGATTCTAATTTCTATTCCTTATTTCACAGATTTTCTGCGGCAAGCTGCCGTGGGTGGTGATATGGGAGGCGAGCTGCTCCAGCTTCACCGTGCCAGCATACTGGAGGGTGGGATAGGCGCGTTCGGGGTCATTGTCGTTGAGGGGATTAGCCCTCATCGTCACGCTGTAGTCAATGCTCTCGGCGCTCTGCAGGGCGATGGCGCTGCGCTTTTTACGTGCAAATTTAGCCATATCTATTTTGGGCATTTCGGGTTAGACATCATGTGAAAGAACTCTGTGCTCAGCTCGGGGATTTCGCTCGCGGGACTGCTGCTTCGGCGTGAAAGGAATAGCGCTTGTGGCCATAAGCAATATTGCTTTCTTGCTTTGGCAGTAGTGGCACGGGCGGTGGCCACTTCCCCTCTGCTTTTGCGCTGCAAAGTTACGACAAAAAAACAGGTTTTGCAAGAACTATTCACTTTAATTTTCAATTTTAAATTTTCAATTTTCAATTCCCCTTCTTTGCGATTTCCACGGCAATTTTATACGCTTCCAGATGCCGCGGGTCTCGCTGTGCACGGTACAGCGTGTCGGGGTTGTTCACGTCCATCGCCAGCCAATATTGCGGGTCGAGCATGGCCTCCTCGTGGCTGCGGCTGTTCATGGCCTGCTGTATCTGCTCACGGGCTCGGCGTTCATGCTCCTGCTTTTCTGCCTCCAACTCGGCCTCCCTGCGCTTAATCTCGGCCGTGGTGGGTGTTTTTGCCTTGTTGCCGCCTCGGGCTGTCACGGCCTCCAACTTGGCCTGCTGCATGGCATCCAGCCAGTGGCCCCGCTTGATATACCATTTCATGCGGTAGCCTGTTCCCCACGAGTTCTGAACCTCGAATTTCATGTGAATGCCGTCCTGCATGATTTCCGTCCAAAACATGATGAAACTTTTCACTGCCTCGTCGGTGTATTCGGGGTGGTGACGCTGCACTTCCCTGCAGCGGTCTATGAACCGAGCCCTCCGAACCTCAAACGGCTCCGTCGGAACGAAAGTCGCGCCTGCGGCTTGTTGTTGTTGTTTTAGCGAAGCGTCTTTTCCCTTAACGTAGTTTTCTTTAATAGGGGGTGCAGGGGGGAATTTTTCTTTTAAATCTTGCGAACATTCGCGAGAGTTTCGCGAAAGATTCGCGAAAGTTTCGCGAGAAATTCGCGAACTTACTATATCTGAGTTAACATAACTATCATATTTACAGAAGTAAACGATTGTTCGTTGTTTATGCGAAATAGCCTCAATCAATTCGCGAAAGTTTCGCGAAATTAGCCAATGCCTAACCGTAGATTCGGCTATACCATGCGAAAGAGCATACTCATTCACGCTCACCTCTGCATAGCCTTTCTCATCTGCTTGGCTCAACAGCCAGCAGAAGAAATCCCATTGACGCGCGTTCTTGCGAACCCGCGCCAATGAGGGCAGCGTTGAAATATAAACGTAGTCGATCATTTCTTACTTTGATGAGTTCAAATGAATAGTCCTGTAAGACCAAAGGCTGGCACCTGTGCCGTTACGGCCTGAAAGTCCAATGAGCTCATAGCCCATGGCCGCTCAGCTCGAAGAGACGAGGGTAGGTAGTCCCGCCAAGATCGCAGCGCGGTCTCCGCTCTGTCGCTCGGCTTGAAGAGACGCTTCACGCCTGAGGGTCCGAGGTGCAGACGCTGAAAGCGTCTCCGCTCCGAAGTCGTGTTGGTGGTTCGATTGTGGATAGTCATATTCGTGTAATTCATTTTACGAAATCCCTCTGTGCGTCTTTCGGCACTCG
>JAEEGL010807802.1_pt1 | contig 33478 bp, 26 predicted proteins | sample 9134231 | NCBI WGS metagenome assembly JAEEGL01 (sample SAMN16246548, study PRJNA631951) | gut metagenome | biome: gut microbiome; feature: rumen; material: fiber-attached | host: Bos | place: Iran: Karaj | collected 2018-10 | reverse complement strand
TTCTTTCACCACGTTTTGATGTGGATGACATTCAGAAACTCCGTGAATACAATTCAATGCGCCACATAAAAATGACACCTTCTGAAATTGTTGAAGAAACAAAGGCTGCAACCGCCAAAATTATAGAGCAACTTATGAAAGGCGGCAATGTTAAGAGAGTCCTTCCCATTCAATAAAAACTGAAAGAGATTGCGTCAGCAATTTCGAATCCGTGTGGTACAAAAGCCAGAAAGTATGCTATACTATAAATATCTCACAAACAGGAGACTCAGTATGGCGGCAATGCCACTCAAACAGCAGGTTATGGATTATGTAGACAAGCTTGATGACGAGCGTGCGGAAATGGTGCTTGTTTTTTTGCAGACTCTAGCTAATGCGGACGGAGAGTTGCAGAATTCAAAAACTCCTTCTGAGCGCATACAAGCGGCAAAGGCTCTTGCGGAACTTGAAACAATGAACTTTACACCAAAAGCAGAAACCAGCCTAGACGGCAGAAAAGAAAGGGCAGAAGCTCTTTGGAGAAAACAAGAAAGATTTTGAGAACTCTACAATTCCTGTTGTTACGGCGGAAGAATTCTTGAAATTGATTTCCAAGTAGTTCGTTTTTTTCACCATAACCGTGGGGGCATTTTTTTTCTACACAAAACGCCAAAATTGTGCTATATTATAAGCAGGAGGTTAAGATATGAGAGATGGGCCCCATAAGATCAAGATATATTTTGATACCTCTGTTTTAAGCTATTTAAAGCAGGATGACAGTCCAGAACGAATGGCCGCCACAATTACCTTCTGGGAAGAAATCAAGAAGAGAAAAGATTTGGACATTTTTTTATCTGATGTTACTCTCGCAGAAATTTCTGATTGTTATGAACCTAAACGAACTTTTATGCAGGAGAAATTGAAAGAAATCAATTTTTCTTTTCTTGAAAAAGATTCTGAGGCTGAAAAACTTGCGCAACAGATTATTGAACTTGGTATATTGAGTGAAAAAAGCCATGATGACTGTTTGCATATAGCTATTGCAGTTTTGGAAGCGTGTAATTACATTGTTTCATGGAATTTCAAGCACCTTGTAAATGTGAGAACAATAAACGGAGTTCGGGCTATTACGAATTTGAGAGGATTCAGTCCGATAGATATTATTACACCAGAGATGCTTATAAAAGGAGATGATGATGAATAAGCCGGATATTTCTCCAAATTTTACAGTCGATGACATCCATATAATTCGCGAGTTTAATTGGGAGCAGACAAAAAATCTGTCAGAAGCAGAACGAACTTCCTACTATAAGAAAAAAGCCTTAGATTTTCTGAAAGAAGCCGGCATCGTACCTCAGAAAAAAGTTTATGGGTATGAGCAAATTGTTATGTAAATCTGACAGTATGAAATGATTATCCTCCTTATCTCCAATCCATAACCGTGGGGGATAGACTGCCCCCCCCTAATTGACCTTGTTTGAAAAATCCTGTACAATAGCGTAAATTAAAGGGCATGTAGGACTCCTGACCTTTGCGGATGGCGATGCATGCTCAGAAAAAAGGGGAAAAAGAATAATGCCGTATTCTGAACCGACCGATCTCGCTGTGGTAGCCTGTCCCGGAGGAGAATCCTTTGCCAACGAAGTGATTACCCACCTGCGCCACATGTACAAGCACCGTTTTTCACTTAAAAACGATGTCATCTCTAAGCGTTACAATCTTGAGAAGGATGCTCTTGTCCAGCAGATAAACCTCGACAATGATTTGCACACGAGCGACCTTTGCATCCGTGGAATGGTGGACAAATACCGTGCCCCGCAGTTCAAGGTCAACACAAGATTCACCTACTTTGCGAACGGAGAGTTCAAGTGCGAGCTGAACGAATGCATCCGTGGAAAGGACGTGTTCATCGTACAGGATGTGGAGAACCACGAGAAGATTTCCCTAAACGACGGAAAAAACTGCCTGTCCCTGAGCGTTAACGACCATGTTATGAGCCTTTTGGTCGCCATTGACGCGGTTCGTCAGGCAGGAGCCAAGCAGATTACCTTGGTGCTCCCCGTCTACCCCTACAGCCGACAGCACAAGAGAAAGGGAAGGGAAGGTCTTACGGCCGCTCTTCTCGGACATATATATGAAAGCATGGAAGTGCGGAGAATCATCACACTGGACCTGCACTCAAGGGAGATTGCGAACGCATTCAGCCACACGCATTGTGAGAACCTGCACGCATCCTATCAGATAATCAGGGAGCTTGCCCGCGTGGTTGATTTGACCAAGGAAGATTTGGTCGTCGTAAGCCCGGACACAGGAGCCATTGACCGCAACAAATTCTATGCCACTGGACTCAAGAAGCCCCTCGCCATGATTTACAAGGAAAGGGATTATTCCATCGTGACCCAGGACGCGAAGAACACCAACATCAAGAGCATAAAGCTGCTCGGAGACGTGAAGGGTAAGGTCGCATTCCTTGCCGATGATATGCTCGGAACCGGTGGAACCCTCCTCAAGGCCATGGGATTCCTGCACGACCAGGGAGCCACTAAGGTCATTGCCGCAATCAGCCTTCCATTCTTTACCGGAAACGCCATTGAGCTTTTTGACGACGCATACCAGAAGGGACTTTTCTACCGCATCATCGGAACCAACGCCGTCTACCACGAGGAGCTTCTGAAAAAGGAATGGTACATCAGCACGAATGTCTCAGGACTTTTCGCCAACGTCATCACAAGATTGCACCACGGTCAGTCACTCAGCGATCTTTTGGACAACCGCAGCATAATCGACAAAATGATTAAGGCAAGCAGCCCAGCCGAAACAAAGGATGAGCAGGCCGCCGACCCCATGGGACAGAATCAGAACAACTGCGACCCGATTGCATGATACGAGGATGCCGGTGATGAAAAAGATTCTTTGCGCTGATATTGGGACAAGCTCCTTGAAGTCCGCCGTGATTGACGAGGAGGGGCGTGTCATTGCGAGTGCCCGCGTGGGATTTACGAAATGCGGAGATGATTTTGCTTCCCGTGAGTGGATTACCGCCCTGAAATCAGCCTTGGATGAAATTTTCAAAGCCGGCTCATCACAAACTGATCAAAAATCTTCTATTATAGTAGATTCCATTGACGCAATTTGCATAAGCGGAAACGGGCCCACCATTGTCGCCGAGAACGGAAGGACTTTGCTTTGGAACGCACCCGCTGACAAAAAGGCTCTGGACTCTTATTCTGGACGCTCTCTTTTTATTCCCAGGCTCCTTACATTCCGCTCGCTTTATCCGGAGGACTGGAGCGCATCAAGCCATGTTTTTTCCGGCCCCGAATATCTTATCAATCAGCTTACAGGAAATCCATGCACGATTCTTCCAGAGGAACGTTACGCCGAGGCATATTGGAGCGGTGATGCACTGAAATCTGCCGGATTTGATGAGGGCGAGATTAAAAAACTTCCATCATTCGTAAAACCTTCGGACATAGCGGGTAAACTTACACCGGAAGCGGCGGAAATCCTCGGACACAGTGCTGACGGAATCTGCGGGGGACTCCCGGTTTATTGCGGCGCACCTGATTTTATTTCGGCCTTGGTCGGAACAGGGACTCTTTTCCCGGGTACATTGTGCGATAGGGCGGGAAGCAGCGAGGGACTGAATCTCTGCACGAAAAATCCGCTTCATGCCGAGGGAGTAAGGACTCTGCCATCCGTGATTCCGGGGCTGTGGAATGCGAGCGTCCTGATTGGTGAGACCGGAACAAGATTCGCGCGATACAAGGAGACTCTGGAAAAGACCGCGGGAATGTCCGTGAGCTACGAGGATTTGGTCCATGCCGCCATTACGAGCGACGGAACTCAGCCCATACTTGACCAGGGAAAATATCTCATGCTGCAGACAGCGATGGAAGTCCGCGACGGACTGAATCATCTTGTGAGATGCGCGCTTGACGCAGGAGAAAAAATCCCCGAGTCATTTACCGTGAGCGGAGGACAGGCCTCGAACCGTGAGTGGATGGAGATGAAATGCAATGTGATGGGAATCCCCGCAAAAATCCCCTCCTTTCCCGATGCCGAACTGATTGGAGACGCAACCTTTGCCTTTACCGGCATGGGCATTTTCCCTGATTTGCAGACCGCCTCCCAAAAGCTCTCCCGAATCAAAGAAACCCTAAATCCCACCACCGAGGACTCCATAGTATTCGATAGCTGAGAATTTCACTTTCCGTTTTCATCTTTCCACTCTCCACTTTCCACTCGCCTCGCCCTCTTGACTAGTTTCAGGGAAATCTTTATATTGACAGTATGAAGTTAAAGAAGATATTTTCAATAGTTTTTGCCGCATTTGCCATCAGCCTGGCATCTGCAGAGTCCATGAGGGACTATGTTTGTGTGGTTCGCAGCAATCTGCCTGAAAAAACCATTTCATTCCTGAAAGATTACCGAAACGTAATGGAAAAGGCCGGGTACAAATCCTATGCCGAGCAGATTGACGAGTATATTAAGGAAGGCACTTTCGGCTCAGGATTCACAATCCGCGCTAATGACGGAAAGCTGTATGTCGTGACAAATTGCCATGTCGTTGAGGACGCGGGCACAGTCAATCTTATCTATGAAAATGAGGACGGCTCCAATTCTGAATACAAGGACTTGAAGATTCTTGCCTCCGACGAGGATATTGACATCGCCCTTATTTCCGTTCCCCAGGGATTTTCCAGAAAGGCTCTTACGCTCAGCTCAAGGTCAGTGAACGACGCTGACGAGGTTTGGGCGGCAGGATTCCCGTCTCTGAAAGGAAATCCCATGTGGCAGTTCTCAAGGGGAACCGTAACCAACAACCGTGCGCGCATAGACGAGCTTCTTTCCTCCGACATCTCCACGCTGATTCAGCACTCCGCGGACATAGACAGCGGTAACTCAGGCGGTCCCTTGCTCATGGCGGACTCCTCCGTACCAGCCTCTTATTCGGTTGTCGGAATCAACACATGGAAAGCAGTGAGCCGCGACGGAACCAACTTCGCCATCCCCGCAAAGGTGATTGACTCTTTCGTTTCCAATGCGGTTTCCGGAACAAAAAAATCCGTGAACATTGACGAGCGCATAAAGCAGTTTACAAATGCCCTGAAAGATGAGGACAAGACATTCCTCGGCCTTGCGAAATTTGTCTCAAACGAGATGATTTCACAGGTTGGCGATGAGGCGTTCCTTTCAGCGGTTCGCACGGCATCTGGCAGCATGAGGGAAGCGTTGATGCAGCTCTATGCGTACAGTCCGGTAAGCGGAATGAGATATTCCATTGCCTATGTGGTGTGGTCGGAATTCCAGAAGAATGGAAAGCCGCTTGACGTCGCATATTCCGAGCCGGAGTCTACCGGTGAAAACTGGACGGTCAAACTTACCCCTCAGGGAAGAAAGGAGCTCACATCTGTCTGGGGCGTGGAGCAGGGAAGATTGCGTCTCTTTGAGTTCAGTACAATCCGTGCGAAGGGAACATCAATCTGGGAGCGCGGACACGAGGATTTTGACATTGCCGATCCTTTCCTCATTGACTTGAAGGGTGGAATCCTCTATCCGTTCGCCACGAAGAAGATGGGATTCAACATTGAGTTTGAGTACAGCATGTATGATTTTATCACATTCGGAGCCGGCTTCTGTTCCGAGACAGTGAACGTAAAAAAGGAATGCAGCTCCACAACCGAGGAGGCCAAGCAGAATACAATCTATGTGGGCGCGGGTCTCCAGCTTCCTCTCTGGATAGACAGCTTCGTGGTGATTCCACATGCGAACGTGCAGCTTGGATTTGCGAACTTCTTTGATATTGAGAATCACTCCAGCAAAACCGTTTTGTCTTACGGCGGAGGAATCAAGGTGGGGTATATAATCAATTCGGTCTGCCCGATGCTTACCGTGGACTATATGCATTCGACGTACAAGGGAACCTTGAGCTCAGGAAATGAGGAGTGGCCGTCAAATTCACTCAGGGTTGGCATTGGACTTCAGGTTCTCATGCAGTAAACTCCCTCTTGATTATTTTGTACAAATAGTATAGTATATACGAACCTAGCCGGGCTGGTGGAATTGGTAGACACAAGGGACTTAAAATCCCTCGGATGGTGACATCCGTGCCAGTTCAAGTCTGGTGCCCGGCATTCCCTGGATTTCGGTCCGGGGGATTTTTTTTATGGCTTGACAATTCAAGAGATTGTATCCGCGTGGAAATTCCTAAAATCCATGCGAAAATACCTCTTTTCCGATTGACGAAAATCATTTTTTTTACTATAATCATGTATCTGCTTAAACTAGGCAGAAATGGAATCCGTTGGATTTCAAAAAAAATATCAGGTCTTGAACCCGTTCGCGAGAGACCTATGGAGGACAAATCAAGTGGTAAAAATCAGACTTAAGAAGTTTGGTGCAAAGAAGCGCCCAGATTACCGCATTGTAATTCAGGATGCCCGCAAGCCCCGTGATGGTGAGACAGTCGAGGAAATCGGTCAGTATCACCCGATCGCAGAGGAAGGCAAGCAGATTATCGTGGATACAGAGCGCGCTAAGTACTGGCTCAGCGTTGGTGCACAGCCCACGGGAATCGTGAAGAAACTTCTCAACAAATCCGGCTTGACCGTAAAAGGCGAAGCAATAGCAAAGTAATCGAGGGAGTGAATCATGGAAAAAGACCTGATTGAATACATAGCGAAATCACTGGTCGATGATCCGTCTTCAGTCTCCGTGACAGAAACCGAAGGTGAGCGCGGACCTGTATTGCAGTTAAGCGTAGCCCAGGGTGACATTGGCAAGGTTATTGGCAAATACGGTCGTATTGCAAAAGCTCTGCGGACTGTTTTGAGTGCGACGGCCAGCAAGGATGGCAGACGCTACAGCCTGGAAATTCTTGACTGATACGAGTGCGTTGTAGATGTTAGAGCGGTTTGTTGTAGGGATTGTCCGTGGTGCGCATGGAATTACGGGCGAATTTAAAGTAGAGAGCACTTCCGGCGAGTATGCGCATTTTGCGGATATGGAAGAAGTGACTTTGACAGATGGAAACGTGGAGAAAGTTTTCCAGGTGGAATACACTCAGGAAGCGGCCACGACTCTGTACATGAAACTGGCGGGAATAAATACCCCTGAGGACGCTGCAAAGTTCAACAGGTGGCAGATCGTAGTTCCACGCGAAAACGCTCATCCATTGCAGGAGAATGAGTGGTATATTGAGGACCTGAAGGGTTGCTCAGTATGGTATGACGAAACGGCGGGTGAGACCGCACCGGTTGCATTCGAGCAGAGTGTGATTGGAACAGTCACAAACGTAACGGAAGGCGGATCAGGTTATCTCGTTGAGATTTTGCTGTCCGAGAGCTGCGGGTTTTTACCTGATAGCGTCAAGTTTACTAAGGAAGGAAAACCGAGGAAGGTGTTCGTGCCTTTCAACTTTAAGTTCCTGAGCAATATTGACGTGGAAAATAAAAGGATGCAGCTGATGCACCTCTGGATTCTGGAGTAATTCCATGAAATTTACTGTGCTGACCTTGTTCCCTGAGATACCGAGGGCTTTTTTTGAGACTTCGATCATGGCCAAAGCGGTTGAAAAGGGAATTGTTGCCTACGATTTAGTGAATATCAGGGATTTTGCCTTTGATAAACACAAGACATGTGACGACGGGACGTATGGCGGGGGAGCCGGGCAACTCATGATGCCTGAACCCTTGGGACGCGCACTTGACAGCGTGGAGGCCTACAAAAAGCACGTGATTTATGTCACGCCGAGCGGTAAGCCATTTACGCAGAAAAAAGCGGAGTCCTTGAGCCGTAAAGATGAAATTGTCCTTATCTGCGGAAGGTACGAAGGTATTGACCAGCGGATAATTGACCTTTATGTGGATGACGAAATCTCCATCGGGGATTACGTTATGAGCAGCGGTGAAGTGGCGGCGACAGTGATTGTCGATACAGTTTACCGGCTTGTTGACGGAGTAATCACCCACGAGTCATTGGATGAGGAGAGCTTTAACGGCAACCTTTTGGAATATCCCCAGTATACGAGGCCAAACGTGTACAAGGGCTTGGAAGTACCGGATGTTTTGTCCGGCGGCAACCATGAGGAAATCCGGAAGTGGCGGCTTCGTAAGAGCCTACAGAAAACGCTCATGAACAGGCCCGACCTGATTCAGAACGCGAGAATGGCAGGTACTCTTTCCGATGAAGCCGAAAAGATGATCGAAGAAATCGCCGAGCACAGGGACTTCAAGAATGACAAAAAGCAGAAGCGGCAGTTGCGTTCCATACAGGAGAGACTGAAGCGGAAAGCTATGAAGGATTCCCATCCGGCAAGCAAACATGGAGACTAAAATGGATCTTATCAAGACTATTGAAGAACAGCAGAAGAAAGCGAACGTGGCGGACTTCCGTGTTGGAGATACCGTCAAGGTTCACTTCGAAATTATTGAGGGAAAGACAAAGCGCATCCAGATTTACGAGGGACTTGTAATCTGCATCAAGAACTCTGGAATCAGACAGACATTCACTGTCCGCAAGCTGAGCTACGGAGTTGGTGTTGAGCGTGTGTTCCCGGTAAACAGCCCCCGCGTTATGAAGGTGGAGATTGTTCGCCCAGGAAAAGTACGCCGCTCAAAGATTTACTACGTGCGCGACAAGATCGGTAAGGCTGCGAAGATTAAGGAAGATCTTACACCCAAGGCAAAGGCTCGCGTGAGCGCATCCAATGCTCAGGCAAAGGCAAACTCACAGGCTGAGGAAGCTTTGAAGGCAGAGATCAAGGCTGAGGTTGCGGCAGAAGCAGCAGCAAACAAGGCTAAAAAGAAGTAAGATTCTTCAATCTGAATGATTGGAAGACGCTGAGTTGAAGTCAGGAACAAACCCGGATTTCACTCAGCGTTTTTTTTATTGTTTCTTTACCAGGCGGATATTGTCCACAAGAAGTTTTCCGCCCTCATTTTCACCAAGAATCTGAATCGCGGCGCAATAAATATTGTTTCCGTTTACCAGCGCGCTTGTTTCCTGTCCGTCGCTTTTGAGTCTTTCGGTCAGGCTGAAAATCACGTTTTTGTTCTCACCGGGTCCGAGCGTAAAAATCTCCGTTTCGGTCCATTTCCATTCGCTTCCGTCCTGCACGGCCACATTGACACGCAGGGGCTTTCCCGTGAGGTTGTTGAAATCGACGGCGAGAGATTCGTAGGGGGTCCAGTTGTTTTTCAGAAGTGCATTGCAGACGAATGTGGCCTGATAGTCCTGCTTTGGAGCTGAGCCGGACTTTTTGGGGGGACGCTTTTTCTTTTTCTCATTCTCCGGAATTATTGTCATCATTGCGTCGAAATCCCACGCGGCGGATGACTTGCCCTCGGATGCCCATTCCTTTGTGAGCGCTGTCTTGAGCGAGTAGTTGTGGTTTCCCCATTTGTCCCATGAGTCGGACACGGCTTCCCAGAAATTTCCTTCCTCAAATCCTTCAAGGAGAAAGGTCTTACCCGCAGGAGCCGGATTGTTGATGGGCAGAATCTCTGGCTCGGGTACTTTTGTGGTCTGGCATCCGGCAAGGGTCGCAATGAGCAGGGACAGAATCAGTCCAGAGAGCGTCGTTGTGATTTTGGCTGAGGTCATTCCGGTAGATCTCGTCTTTTTCATGCTTTCCCCGCTTAGTACCAGAACAGCCATGAGAAATCAATGGTCGAGGACAGCCCGATGTGCGGTGACATTACAAGTCCGTTGGTTCCCAATGAAATCATGCATCCCGCGCGAATACCAATCACTTCCTCAAAGTGTAGCATTACGCTCGCGTCCGCAAGAATGGAGCCTCCGATTTTTGTCTTTGACTCGCCGCTTTCATTTTCCTTTGAGTAAAGGAATCCCTGTGCGCCCGCTGACAAATCCGCGTAGAAATAATCCGTGAGGTGCCAGGAGACTCCACCGAGCAGCTTAAGGTCGCCTTGGAGCGATTCATTTAACACACCGGCTCCCGCACTGAAAAAGATGATCGGGGTGGTGTAGCTGTACGGCATGAGATGGATAGTCACACCGAGGTCTCCACCAAGTCCGCTCAGTGAAGAAGAGGAAGACTTGCTTTTTCCCCCGATGTGCCCGTAGCCGTTGATTGAGTAGATTACTCCGTCTGTCGGTGTGTTTGAAGTGTATGCGGATGCAAAGACTGGAGCTGCCAAAATGACAGTCAGAACTAAAAGAAATTTCTTCATGGTTTCCTCCTTGAATCCGCATCTTTTGCTTAGAGGCGGCTTGCTATTTCGTCAATATATTCCCAGCTGTTCACAATCTTCTTGGGTGCGGGATCCGCAAGTTTGGCGAGGTCTCCCGTCATGATTCCCTCCTCGATTGTGTCGAGTGTCGCTTTCTCAAGCTTGTGTGCGAAATCCGCGAGATCGGGGGTTCCGTCAAGCTCGGCTCTCTTTGCGAGTGCTCCGGTCCAGGCGAAAATTGTGGCCACAGGATTTGTTGAGGTCTTTTCTCCCTTGAGATAGCGGTAATAATGCTTCTGGACGGTTCCGTGGCTTGCCTCATACTCAAACTCGCCGTTGGGGCAGACCAGGACGCTCGTCATCATGGCAAGACTTCCGCAGGCGGACGCAATCATGTCGCTCATAACGTCACCGTCGTAATTCTTGCAAGCCCAGAGGAATCCGCCCTCGCTCTTTACCACACGTGCGACCGCATCATCGATCAGGGTGTAGAAGTAGGTGAGTCCGGCCTTTTCGAACTTTTCCTTGTACTCTGTGTCAAAAATCTTCTGCATAATGGCCTTGAAATTTCCGTCGTAAATCTTGCTGATTGTGTCCTTGGCTCCGAACCAAACGTCAATCTTCTGGTCAAGGGCGTAGTTGAAGCAGCAGCGTGCGAAGTTTTCAATGGATCCGTCAAGGTTGTGGATTCCCTGGATGATTCCCGGCTCCTTCATCTCCATGATTGTCTTTCGGATTTCCTTTCCGTCGCTTCCGGTGAAAACAAGCTCGGCTTTTCCGGCTGTGGGTGTCTTGATCTCGCAGTTCTTGTAGACATCACCATAGGCATGGCGTCCCAGGGTGATCGGCTTTTTCCAGCAGCTCACGGTTCCCTTGATGTTCTTTACGAAAATGGGTGTGCGGAAAACAGTTCCGTCCAGCTCACCGCGGAGGATTCCGTTGGGGCTTGGCGTGAGGTGGGTCAGCTTATATTCTTCCACACGAGCCTGGTTTGAGGTGATTGTAGCGCATTTTACTCCGACTCCGAGTCTCTTGATTGCGGCGGCCGCATCGTAGGTGATTTTATCGTCCGTTTTGTCGCGCTCGGTGATTGAAAGGTCAAAGTATTCCGTCTTGAGGTCAACAAAGGGAAGAATCAGCTTGTCCTTAATCAGCTTCCAAAGGACGCGGGTCATCTCATCACCGTCAAGCTCGGCGATCGCATTTTTCATCTGAATTTTTGCCATTTTTGTCTCCTATAAAAACTCCATTTCTACTATATCACATTTCCCAAAAAAATGTGCTGATTTTTTAAATTTTTTCCAAAAATCAACTAAACTTTAGTTGTGGTCCCATCTTTCCGCTTTCACCTTTCCGTTTTCAACTCGATGCTTTCTTCTATTTTATTCATGAACGCTTCGCTGTACTGTTTTCTGAGCGGATAGAACATGATGATTTCGTAGTGCGCGCCCTCAGCGTGTCCGTAGGCGAATCCTGTGTGGGTGTAGGTTTTGTTCCTGAGTTTGTTCGTGAAAGTAAAGCGGCCCTTCACGACGCTGGGAGAGATGGTCGTGGTGTCTGTGTCCCAGATGAGTGTCTTTGCTCCGTAGCGCGTCAGGATTGTTGTGACCGCACTTTCCACGCAGGCCTCAAGACTCGGCTTGTCCCTCTTGAAGTCGTAGATGTAGCATGCGACATAGCGGTTCATGTTCTCGTTGGTCAGGACTTTCGCATCCGCATTTTCAGGCTCCACACCCTTCAGATTTTTTTCCTTCAGTGTTGTGGGGTAGGCGAATGTGAGGGTGTCAAGCTCATGCACCGGCCAGTCCTGCTTCACGATGTATGCGTCGGATGTCATGTATTTTGACAGGCCAAGCGACGTTCCCAAAATCAGGAGACAGAAAACCAATGCCGCAATCTTCGCTTTTTTTCCGAGCTTGAATGTGATAAGTCCTATGACGGCACCGAGCCCCGCAAGTCCCACGTTAATCAGGATGGACAGCAGGCTGAGGTTTGTTCTTCCCCAGACTCTTGAGGAGAAAATCATTCCCCCCGCCACGCAGATTAACGCGCACAGTACGGGCCAAAGTTTTTTCAGGGCTTCGCTATCTTCGTTTTCCATATTTTCACTCTCCTTGCTTTGTTTGTTTGGACAGGTCAGAACGACGAGTTTTTAAGGCATGACGCTCCGTTGTAATCCAGGTCCGTGAGGATTTCCGTGTGATCGGGGAATACAGCGACCGTGTGCTCCTCATGGCAGCTCCAGCTTCCGTCGGCGGTCAGCACGTTCCATTCGCTTTCCTCGTCTCCGGTAATCACGTCGGGTCCCCCCTCGTTAATCATCGGCTCTATGGCGAGAACCATTCCGGCCTGAATTCTTGGGTTGGGTCCCCTCATCGGATAGTTGTTCGGCACGCTCGGATCCTCATGCACGTCGAGCCCCACGCCGTGTCCGCAATAATCGTAGACTACTCCGTATCCGTTTTGTTTTTCCGTCACTTCGGTAACTGCCCTCGCTATGTCCGAAAGCCTGTTGCCCTTGACGCACTGAGCGATTCCTGCCATCAGGGCCTCACGGGTCACACGAACAAGCTTACGGTGCTCTGGCTTAACGTTTCCGACCATAACGGTGTGGCAGCTGTCGCTTATGTATCCGTCAAGGTTGATTCCTATGTCGAGGGAAACAATGTCCCCGTCCTTCACAATCCTCTTTTTGGAAGGAATGCCGTGTATGACCTGATTGTTGATGCTGATGCACGCACATCCGGGGAATCCCTCGGCGTACCATGCGGGTTTTCCACCGTGCTTCCTTACGAATTCCACGCACCAGTTGTCAATCTCCTTTGTGCTGATACCCGGTTTTATGCGCGGGATAATCTCGTTGAACAAATCTGCCAGCTCGTGACAGCTTTTCCTGATTTTGTTGATTTGGTCATCATTCTTTAAGCGAATCATCTATATTACCTCTTATTACTTACTATGCACCTGTTTTCATCGTGGATTTTTGTCCGACTCTTCCAGCAGCGACACGACATGCCGAAGCCATCCCCGGATCTCCTATGCGCTCGTAGGCATCCGACATCTTCAGCAGAAAAAAAGCGTCATCCTTTTTGCCGAATCCAAGTTCCAGCGCGCGCTCCCATGCGTCTATGGCAAGCTCGTCGTTTACGTTTCCTTCTATATTATTACGCAAAACGCTGCGTGTCAAATCCTGGACTTCCTCGAAAAAAAACTTGAAGTAATTGTATTTCTGCTCCATGCGGATTATCTGGTCCAAAAGAAGAACCGCGTCGTAGTATTCCTGCCTGATTATGAGCTCCTCGGCAAGTATGTAGCCGTAGTCCATGAAAATCTCATGCTCGAAAAAATAGGACAGACGGAAATCCGCCCGGCTCATGTTCAGTCTCTTGAACTCTGCGACTGCGGAATCCTCCCTTTCGTGGGTCAGGTCGAACAGAATCAGCTTTGCCCGGCTCTCGTCATCATCACGCGCAAGAAGCCATTCCCTGTAGTTCCATTTCTTTTTTCCCTGATTTCTTTTTCCGTCGTGGTATGCGAATGTCTGGTCGAAAAGTTCCCGTGACTTTATGTTTGAAAGGGTCTCGTATGCTTTTACAAGATTTCTGAATGCTTCTGAATCCTGATGGGTAATGTCCGGGTGGAGCTTTTTTGCTTTTTTTCTGTATGCGCTCCTGATTTCCGCAGCCGATGCCGTGTGGGGAACTCCGAGCACTTCATAGTAATCCTGCATGTAAGCAGTGTACAACTTTTCGGATAAAAATTCAAGGGCGGGGGGAAAGTGGAAAACGGAAAGTGGAGAGTGGAAAGAGGAAAGTGGAAAGAGAAAAGAGGGGAAGACGGGGTACGAATTAAGACTGATTTTATGGAAAATTTATTGCAATGTAAAAAAATAGGATTGCCGATTATTTAAATATGTAGTATATTATATCGAAGGAGAATGCAAGAAAAATGGAAAGTGAAAAAAAACAGAGAAAAGAGACGTTGCTTTCGAAATACGGAATCATTTCGTTTTTGGAGATAGTTGTTTTAATAGCCTTATTCCTCCTTGTAACTACATCGCTTACCAAAAAGCCTGTCGAGTGGCTTTATACTGAATCAATAGACAATATCCTTACTCAGTCCGTGGAGAACGCCGAGTCTTGGTTTTCAAACAACGTGGAGCTTCTGAAGGTCTTCCAGAATTCCGTGGTGGGCTCCACAACTAACCGTGAGGCAATCAAGCAGTCCATAAAGATAAAGAAGAAGCCGGACGGATTTGAGTACGTCATGGTTTTCTGGGATGACGCTACCGGAGCGAAAGACGGCGGACCCGAGACCTACAATACCAAGGGGGGTATTTCGACCGTCGGAATCCTCGCGAAGGAATACTGGCAGGAGCACACGAAGTCCAATGTGGATGTTTGGCTTGAGTCACCGAGGCAGTCCAACGCTGGCGGATTCAACATGCCGCTTTTCGTCAAGTCCGAGTTCAAGGATGACGTTACCGGAGCCACTGTTCGCGGAGGCATGGTCGGATTTTTGGAGCTGGAGCCGATCAACAAGCTTGCTAGAACCTTCTATAAGACAGGAAAGATTTCAATCTACGATGACAAGGACGAGCTGCGTGCCGGAGATGATATCCTTGCTTTCGACAATCTGGATGACTACACGGTTGAGAAAAAGTCTTGCAAGATGGCCAACAAAACATGGACCGTGGTTGCGGCTATTACGAACGAGGAGATGGGGGAGATTGTCTGGAACCTGCGCCGTACTTCCATTGTCGGTGGTCTTGTCGTGGCGGTCCTTCTCGTAATCTGTTTCCTTATTATCATCAAGATAATGATCGGAAAGTTCGACTCAATCAAGAAAAACATAGACAACCTGAACACTGGCGACAAGGATTTAACCAAGCGTCTTAAAATCAACCACAACAACGAGATTTCCCACGTGAAGGAGTCGGTCAACATTTTCGTGAACACCGTGCATGAGACCGTCAAGGACATTGGTACGGCGAACATGAACCTGCGAGATGCGTTCGGAAAGGTAAAATCCGGGCTTGACGAGACAAAGGAGCAGATCGGCAAGATTTCGTCGGAGATTGAGGACGCTTCCATGACTCTTGCGAGCGAGGACTGGTGCGTTAACCACACAAGCAAGGCCATTACCGCGATTGTTGACAACATAAAGAGCCTGAACGAGATGATTGACTCACAGGCGGCTTCCATAACCCAGGCGGGCTCCAGCATTGAGGAGATGATCGGCAACATCAGGTCGGTTTCCGGCGGTGTTGACAAGATGTTCTCGGTGTTCGGTGATTTGAATGAGGCGACCGAGGACGGAATCAGGAAGAACCAGGTTGTGAACGAGCTTTTGCAGACGGTTCTCGCGCAGAGTAAGTCTTTGCAGGATACGAACATGGTCATTTCCGCAATCTCATCACAGACGAACCTTCTTTCAATGAACGCCATGATTGAGTCTGCCCATGCGGGTGAGGCAGGTAAGGGATTCGCGGTCGTCGCCGAGGAAATCCGTAAGCTTGCGGACACCAGTGCCACACAGTCAAAGAGAATCGGAGAAAACCTTAAGACCATCGCTGAGAACATCAACAAGGTCGTAGAAAGCGCGAATGCGAGCAAGGAATCCTTTGAGCGTGTGTCCGAAAAGACGAAGAACACATCCGAGATTGTCCAGAGCATCAAGGGTGCCATGGAGGAGCAGAACGAGGGATCAAAGCAGATTCTTGAGGCTCTTGCCCACATGAACGGCACCACGAGCAATGTTCAGACTTCCAGCAAGGAGATTGAGCGCGCGACCAGGGAAGTTATGGACTCAATTTTCAGCCTTAAGGAGTCTTCCTCAACCATGTCGGACAACTTCGAGATGATTGTCTCCACGACCGAGGCCACTAAGCAGACCACGACGAATCTGAACGGTCTTGCCGAGGACATGAGCAACGCCGTGAACGATATTTCGGAGAAAATTGACGAATTTAAGGTTTGATGTTTGACAAACTCACATTCCCGTGTTAAGATTATCTATAAATCTCAAAAAACTCTTTTTTTGATGCATAAATTGTTTTGACGGAGTTTTTTAGCGTGGAGCGTGAGGGGAATGAACCTTCGTCATTTGAAATCTTTTCTCATATTTATTGCCGCCGCATTGTTTTATTCCTGTGCGTCAAACAATAAGACCATACCCAGTACGGTCGAGGTTGACGGCGAGGAAATGGATGCGGTTTCGGCCGTGGTAAAACTTGCTCCTGAAATGTGCGTGGAAAATCCGTCCAGGAGCAGGGTGGAGCTCTTTACTTCAATTTATCCTTCACATCTGGAGCCTCTTGTCTCATCAATGGAAAACGATGTTCCCGCGCTGATCAAGGACTTTGTCTCCGAGGCAGGCGCCGCTTCCCAAAGACAGGCCATCCGCAACAGATTTACAGCTCTTCCGTCGGACTCATTCATTACGGATGACGAGCGGATTCAGAAAGTGTTTTCCGACTCGGAACTTGTGCTTGAAAATCTATACAAACTCCAGACGGTGCAGGATGCCGTTGCCCCTGTTCCAGAGAAAATCATTGTGAGCGAGGGCGAGAAAAAGACCTTCCAGATTGAAAAAATCAGCGGTGATGCTTCCGCGGCATATAAAAAATCTAGGAATGCGCTTTCCGAGTTTTATTATGATGTGGCCGAGATTCAGTTTTCCGCCAAGACACTGGAGACGAAACTTAGGCTTTTTGCCCTTTATGAAAAGGCCATGTCCTACAGCGATTCCGACCCCGGGCTTGCGAAAAACGTGAGGATGTCGCGTCTTGCCACTGACATCGGGGATGTCTACCTTGCGATGGGAAACTTCGAGGACAGGGAGACCGGACTTGCCTGGTATAAAAAATCTTTCGCCATTTATGAGGACTATCCGAAGACCCCGCAGAAGATTGCGGCAATCTGCTTTGAGCTCGGGCGTGATATGCTTAAGGCTGCCACGGTGGAGGAGGACAATCTGCGCATGTCGGAGCTACTTGAAAAAGCGGCTCAGTACCTTGAGGATGCGGGGTCTTACAAGAATGCGGCGGATCTGCTCATTCAGGCCCGTGAGATGAGAAGAATGAATCGGCAGGATGCTGGTTATATAGAAGAAAATGAGGAATCTGGAAACTGATTTTTTCGGTTCCGTTTTTCAGGAGGCGAGTATGAAAAGAATGCTTGTTTTGGGAGCTGGCGTGATGGCGGCTCTTTTGATTTTCGCTGGATGTGCTTCAACATCTGTGGCAGGTCTTGCAAGTTCAAGCGATAGCGTCGGGTCCATAAAGAAACTGTCAAAAATGCTCACGAAGGACAGCACCAACCAGGAAGCGGCTGATGTGTTCGAGGAGATTTACAACCGCGAGATGACGAACAATCTGTCTGTAATTGAGAACGGCACCGACAAGATCCTGAGTGATTTTGCCGCGAGTCAGGGAAAGTCCACGGCCAAGGATGCACTTGCTGTAATCGTGTCGAAACTTGGCGACCGTAGCGGAGATAAGTCTCCCAGCGTTATGGAGAACATGGACGTGAAGAAGGTTGAGTCCCGTATGACCGAGCTTAAGGCCGCATATTACGATCTGATGGAAATCCAGAAGGCGGTCAAGAACATGCCGGAGGAAATTGGAAGCGAGAGCGTCTACACCGTGGACAAGAGCGGCGAGGATTTTGAAAAGGGATGGACAAGGACTTCCGATGCGCTTGCTGATTTTTATGTGCTTTGCGGAGACTCCATGCTTCCTTCCAAGGGATACAGGGATCTGAAGAACATCATCGAAATCTACGAGAAAAAGGCTTATCCCGCGTACATGAGCTATGACAAAAGCTCAAAGTGCAAGAAAACCGTCTCAAAGCTCTACATTCAGGAGGGGGATGATTTCCTTGTACAGGCGAAGATGTCAAAGAGCAATTACAGTGCCGCCACGGATGATATTGAAAAGACAGCGTCCAGTGCGAGCGGTGCGCTTGAGGCGGAGGCTGCGATTATTGATTACAGGACTGCAAGAAGCTGGGACTCTGGTGCGGACATTTCCGCCAAACTTGCTGATGCGGAGGAACTGAGCAAATTCTTTGACGAGAATAGGTAAGTCTATCTGATTTATTAAGAATGATTTAAGGAATAGCCGGTTGACTTTGGAGTGAACCTTAAAATGTTAGCCGGTGCTTCCTTTTTTCTGTAACCTGCGCCTGTTCTGCGTTGATTTAAAAAATAAGAGGGATTTTGTGGCCATCCCTAAAAGGTCTCCATGCACATAATGCTGGCTCGGAGAGTTTTTAGCGATATTCATAGGATTTCTAGGAAAGTTTTTTACTTTTTTGAGGAGGACTCAATGAAAAAAAGATTTGGTGTCTTGATTCCGGTACTGGCTGCCTTTGTGGCTGTACTGGTAGGATGTATTTCAGCACAATCCTATTTGGACAGGGGAGACCCCGTTAGTGCGATTGAAAAGCTGTCTTCTGCTCTGGCGAAAAAGCCCGGCGATCAGGAAGCGGCGGATTTGTTCGTCTCCGTTTATCCGTCGGAGGTCGAGAACAGGCTGCATTATACCGAGAGGACGGTGGATGATGTGGTCAATGATTTTGTAAGGAACCAGGGCTCTTCATCTTTGAGCGCGGCTTTGCAGAAGAAAAAGTCTTCGTTGGGAAGCGGCAGGTTCCTTACCGATGATTCTGAGATCCGCTCCGTGCTCAGGGAATCCGAGGACATTTACAGGAACCTCAAGGATTTGAACAGAATCCAGAAGGCTGTCGTAAAGGTTCCGGCTGAGATCGGAGACTATTCCACGGGCGAAGTCTATTACGTGGAAAAGTACACGGACAATTTCGCGGGAATGTACTCGGATGCCGGAAAGAGCATTGCCGAATTCTACTATGCTATGGCGGACGCTTCGGCTCCAGGAAACACACGCGAGGAAAAGAAGCAGATTTATGAGCTTTACGGTAAGGTCGGCGAGTATACCACGGGACTTTCCGGTGTAAGCAACAAGAGGGCCCAGGCAGCCTATAATGTGGCCGAGGACTATCTTTCTGGAAGCACAGTCGCGGAGAAAAAGGAAGCCATTACATGGTACAACAAGGCTCGTCAGGCTGTCTCAAATTACAATGACACTTCCCGCCGCATCCAGGAGGCCAACTATCAGATAGCACGTCTTTACATGGACGGAGTGGACGAGAACAACAACTCATATCAGACAAAGAACGACCTCAGATCCGCGATCACATATTTCGAGGACGCGGGAAACTACAGGGATGCTCCTGAATGGCTTGCGAGGGCTCGTGAAATCCTCTACAGACTTGAGAATCCTGAGCCTGTCGTTGATGAGACAAGCACTTATACTGATTACGGAACTTCATCCGGCAGTTCGGGTATAAACGTTCCGACTGTAACCGTCAGCCCTGCCCATGAGACAATCACCTGTCTCAGCCCGGTCGTTATGACTTATGAGAATGACAGAGTTTATGCTCACCTGGGATTCGTCATCAATGAGCAGATTCCGCTCAGAATGAAAAACCTTGTTCCTTCTCTGAATTCGGGAAGGGCAACTGCTGTCTCAATCGCCTCTGGAAGCCAGAAGCCTGCTGTGATGAACGAAATCAAGAGCAAGGCAAGGGAGAGAATTCCTGCAGGAAACTTCTATATAATTACTCTTGAGGTTACAAGGGGCGGCACATATTCCTATTCATACACGGATAACGACGGATGGGCTTATACGATGATCGTTGACGGACGCACATCCTCAGTTTCCCCGACATACACAATTTCAGATTCTGAGATTAGCCGCATTTCAACTCCGGCTGGTGTGGTGATCTATGACGAGCATGTTTCCTTCCCTGCAAAGAGCGGAGAAGTCTCCATCGGAATTACCGTCAATGATTTGATGACCGACAGGCAGCTTTCCCACATCAAGGTGTCAAGAAACACTACGGGAGGATCAATCGCTCGCATTGAAAAACGCACCAGGGGCTCAAATTACACGACTTACAATGTGATTCTCAGCGGCGTAAAGAACGACGGAGAGATTTCGTTCTTCGTGCTCAATGATTCCGGTGAGTATATGCCGGTACGCCATAACAGCTCGACACGCATGGGATACGTTGAAAAGCCGACCGCAGCCGATCTTCCTGTGTACAGATTCTTCAAGGCCGACATTCAGTCCAAGGATTATATTGTGTACGGAAGCGGAGTTGAGTATCCGAGCACCGAAAAGACAGCACGCATTCCGTTTACTTACAAGTCTTCAACAGGAACTACATTGGGTGCTTCCAACATCAAGGTGCGCACCAACACTGCCGGTGTGACAGTTTCTTCCGTCACCATGAACAAGGATAGGTCCGGAAACTGCTACATCAATCTTTCAAACGTTACAAAGTCAGGTAAGTTTGAGTTCAATGTGGTTGACTTCAACGGATATACCGTAACTCAGGACTCATTCACATCAACAGAGGGAGCGAACTCGGAAAAGAGCGCGTCTCCAATCTACAGCATTGATGTCTCCAAGGTTTACACACCTGCTCCTGCTGTGACCGTTCCTGAGGTGAAGAAGACTCCCGCTATCTCTTACGGCGGAATGTCTTACGGCAGCTCTTGTGCATTCCTCAATTTCACGATCACAAATTACGACGGAACAATCAACTCAAGCAACATTAAGGTCGCGACCAACACCACCGGCGGTAGTCTTGGCGATGTGGCCGAGGAAGCTGTTAAGAGCCTCGCTGCTACGACAGATTTGAAGAGTGCGACTGCTGTGACAAAGGAAAAGAAGGTTGCGGCAATCGACAAAAAAGCTACTGCTGCAAAAGAACTTAAGGCAACTACAAAGGATGCGAAGCTTCCGGCAAAGGATACCGGCCTTACGAAAGAAATGCCTGTTCTGGCTGATAAGAATGCCTCAAGGACGTTTACTGTCAAGCTGCAGAATGTAAAGCAGGACGGAAAGATCAGCTTCTATGTGGTTGACAAATCCGGCTCTTACATTGCACCTTCTGGAACTACTGGTAAATTCACTCCGAAGGAATATTCCGTTAGCAAATCTTCCTTCTATAATCTTTCTGCGGGAACTGTTGTTTACGGAACCACGACATACCCGGGATCTGAGTCTGTGATTTATATTCCTGTCACAATTTCCGGCGGTGTAAGTCCGGCAAATGTTACAGTCACAAGCCAGAGTGTGAAATCAGGTGCTAATCCGACAGTGACCATCTCAGCCGCGGATGCCGCAAAGGGTAAGTACAATCTTGTCATCAAGGGCGCGGACATTGAGAAGACCGGAAATGTTGCCCTGAAACTTACTGATGGAAACGGACTTGTCATTGCGACCAGTGATTACGTGGGATCTGGTGCGAACTTCGTGCCTCCTTCCGTCTCCATTAACCGCTCTAATATGTACATACCTGTAAAGGCTATTGTTACTCCGGGAAGCGTCGTCTACAGCAGCTCGGACAACCGAGTGTACCTTGAGTTCAGCGTGGCTGAGTCCAGCGAGAGACTTGCGTATAAGAGCATAAAGATTCTTACCAACACTACCGGCGGAACTTACTCTGTTCTGAACGGTCCGTCTTCCGGCAAATACCAAGTGGAGATTACTGGTGTGCAGCAGGACGGTGTGGTGACCTTTGATGTCTATGATAACAGCGGAAAGACAATGCCCTGGAGAGTAGGCGGAAGAACCACCAATACTCCGGAGAAATACATTGTCAGCAAGTCGAAGGTGTATAGCGCTCCCACAATCAGCTACGGAAACCTCGTTTATCCAAAGAACGCTTCCGAAGTTCGCATTCCATTCACCGTCTATGACACAAGCAAGCTGCTTGACAGAAATGCTCCGAAGGTGAATACGTCGGTCGGCGGCCAGTGGTCTCTTGTCTGCACGGATTCTAATCCGAAGTTCGGAGCGGGATCCGCCGTGCACTATGAGCTTGTCTTCACGGGAATCACTTCTTCGACCGGAAAAATCAGCTTCAATGTGGTTGATCCGGCAAACCAGAGCGTAGTTATGAAAACTGCGGATGGAAAAGCCGTTCCGACATATACCGTGCAGAAGAACCAGATTTATGAGGCTCCCAAGCCGAGCATGGAGTACAGCTACATTGACTACGGAACAAAGGTCGGCGGAGAGGTAAAATTCTACTTTAACGTAAGAGTGCTGACAAAAGAACGCACGCTTAGTCACATTAAGGTTCTTAAGAACACATGCGGAGGAACTCTTGCTTCCATTACAAAGGCAGAGTCTGATGCGGACTGGGTTCAGTATTATCTGACTTTGAAGGGAATTAAGAGCGACGGAGTGTTCTCATTCGCTGTCCTTGATGATTCAAAGGCTGCGATACCGGTAAGCTCAGTCTCATCGGAATATGCCGTTTCACTTGCGGGCGTGCACTCACCGTACACAATCACTTACGGAACCGCTCCGACATATCCTTCATCCGAAAAGACCGTGAACATTCCGTTTACTGTCGCATACAGCGGTACTGCTCCCACATTCACGAAGAACAGCATTGTCGTTGAGAGAAATGGCACCAAGGGAACTGTAAGCAATGTGGTTTCTGCAGGAAACGGAAAGTGGAACATAGTTCTCTCCGGAGTGACCTCAAGCGGAAACTTCTCTTATCGCGTAAAGGATGCAAGCGGATATACACTGGTTCCCGCGAGCAAGATTACAAGCTCTGTGGTCGGAAATTACAAAAATATTGATCCGGGTTCCGTTGATGTGGACGCAAGCAAGCTCTACGTCGCTCCCTATGTCGTCTTTGACCCCTCTGTTACTTACTCAACCACGACGGAAGGAATGGCCAGCGTCAAGTTTACTATGTACAATGTCTCAAGCGCAAACCTGGGATCCGGCAGCATTGAGTTTGTTACGAACACATGCGGAAGTACATCTCAGGCTCTCATAAGCGAGGGAAAGAGCGGAAACGGATGGGCGTACAGACTTGACATCATGCAAATCTCCAAGAGCGGAAATTTTGCGATCGCCGTAAAGGATTCTTCCGGCAAAAGGTATAAGGCCGATGTTTCCAGCGTTGTAAAGAGTGTTTCCAAAGATGTGGCCAAAGATGTGGCCAAGGTAAAGGATTCTGCAAGCAAGATTGCGGCTCCTGCTGGACCTGTGGCAGGAATTCCCGCAACTCAGGCAAGCGATGTTTCTCCGACCTGGAGCATTGACTACAGCAAGGTTTTGCACGCTCCCACAGTGAAGGCTCTTCCGGTTGAGTACCCCAAGGAAGACGGAAAGGTCATAGTTCCGTTCGAGGTTACGGGTGCCACATTCACTCTGGCAAAGGAAAATCTTAATCTTTCACTCGGAACTACTGGAGCAACGGCATGGACTTTGGAAAAGGTGACATCCGGTACTCCTGCCGTGGGAAAGACAATCCGCTACAATATTGTTCTGACTGGCGTAAAGTCAAGCGGCGTGGTTGCTTTTGTAGTCATGGATCCGACGAAAAACCGAGCCATAAACGCGAGCAGCGGTCAGATAACAGCACAGGTAATTTATGAGAGTGTCTTCAAGACCGTGAAAGCCCTGCTTGGCGCGAATATGGAGTACGTAACTTCAAACAATAAGCCTTGCGTGAAACTCCTGATCGGCTGCACTGAAAAAAATCTTACGGCTGCTAACGTGACTCTTGTGACGAATAACTGTGGAGCTGCGGTTGAGTCTCTTGGGCCTGCAAAGGATACTCTTGGAAAATCTCTTGACGGAATGTACAGTTTGATTGTTTCGGTAAAGACAAGCGGTAAATTCTCGTTCTCTCTTACGACTCTGAAAGGAGCCAAGATTGAGATTGTGGCGAATGCTTCTTCCACAACGGCTAAAAGTAAAGAAAAAGTTACAACTTCTTCTTACGTAAGTCCTGAGTTTACCGTCAAGGAAGCTGAAATCAAGAAGGTGACACCGGCGCAGAAAAATACAACCCTTCAGACTGATCTCTCTGACAAAAGCAAGTTGATTGATTCATCGCTCAAGGACGGCATACAGCAAAAGGAGCTGACACTTCCAAAAGAAAAGGAGTTGACTCTTCCAAAGGTTGAGGAGCCCAAGGTTACAAACCCCAAGGTGACGAATCCGAAAGTGACAAATCCAAGAAGATAGCGTTAAAGCTTAAGTAAAATATCATACCCTGCTGCACGGTGTTTCAGCTTTGTGGCGGGGTATGTTTGATTTATGGTAACTTTTGAAATCTGCCCTTGTTTCTAAATTAAGGAGGAATTATGAGCAGACACAAATTATTTATTTTGGGTACGCTGATTTGTGCCCTGATTTTCGCCGGTGGACTCGCATCCGCACAGACAAATGCAGATGTTATGTTTACCGCCAAAACACATCCTGCGGTAAAGGATTGGTCGGCCATAGACAATTATGCATCCAATCTGTCTTTTTCAACATCAACGTCTTATGCGACCGCAGCCGCTAAAATCTGTCAGACCTCAAGAACCGAGGAGGAAAAAGCTCGTGCCATTTTCGCATGGATTGCGCACAACATCGCCTACGACGTGAACCTTGACGGCTCTTTCTGCTACAGTGCCGACGGTGTTTGGAAAAACAGAAAGGGAGCCTGCCAGGGGTACAGCCTTCTTTACATAGAGCTTGCGAAAACTGTCGGACTCAACTGCGAGTATGTGAGCGGAAACAACAAGAGGGAAAGCTACACTTACAAGGCCTCTCTCGGAAGTCACGGATGGGTTTTGGTCCACCTTTCAAATGGAAAGAATCTTCTCATGGATCCGACCTGGGCCGCCGGAAACACCGACATGGTAAATAAGACCTTTGACTTTGACTACAAGGATTCATGGTTCGACGTTGATCCCTACTTCATGATTATGTCCCACTACCCGAGCAGCAGTGCATACCAGTGCCTTAACCCGGTTGTGAGCCGCGAGAAATTTGACACACTTCCCCGAGTGGAACCTGATTACGCATTGTGCGGAATTGACGGAAAAGAGCTTTATGATTTTTACCTGACCCACAACAAGGCATGGGCTCCTGTCATGATGCTTGCGATGCATAATGTCGTAAAAGGAGGCATTAAATTCAACAAGCTTCCCATGGCAGGAACACTCAAAAAAGGAGAGACCTATACTTTCAACCTGACCATTCCTTCGGGACAGACAATGTTGGTGAAGGTCGGTGGAAGCTGGCAGACTCTTACAAGCAATAAGGATTTTTCCGCAAAGCCTACATCCACGGAAGATCTTATCCTCGGCATAGGAGCCGCCGGTGGAAGAATTCAGTACGTGCTTTTGTACAAAGTCGCCGAGTCTCCGTCGCTCCCTTGGGCTAACGATGCCGCCACCATAAACTCAAGGATTCTTGCCTCTGGTTCTGGCTCTGTTTCATCTTCTGGCTCAAGTTCTGGCACATCCGGTTCTGCAAATCCTGGAACTCAGACTCCAAGCCCGGCACCTTCAAATCCATCTGCAGGACGCTCTGGTCCAGTGGTTCCCTCGGTAACTTACGGAAGCGCAAAATACAAGGGAAAGAACCTGACCAATCTTCCAAGCTACACATACACTCTGCGTACAGGCGGCAAAGTGACGAATCAGGTTTCAACCGCAAGACCGAAAGTGCTTGTCTTCTACGCCACATACTGTCCCTATGCAAAGAAACTTAACACGGACCTTGCCGCGAACTACAGTAAATTCTCCGATGTGGACCTCTATCTCGTGAACGCATACAACGATTCGGATGAAAAAATTACGAAGTACATCTCCGACAACAATCTTTCCGCCCTGAAATTTACGTCGGGTACGGGAGAGTCTGGAAGCGAGGGAAAAGAGTCGTTTACGGAATATGGAAAACTGACCAGCTCAGGAACCGGCTATCCATTTGTGATTTTCATTGACTGCAACAACAAGATTCAGTATGAGCTGAACGGATGTCCGAGAGACAATCCCGCTCAATTTGTCCGCAACGTGATTGACAACTATCTGATTCCAAAGGAAGGACTTCCTCAGACAAATACCGGAACAACAAATCAGACTGCGACACCTGCACCAAGCACCCCGACGACTCCAGCGACGCAGACGAAGACTGACGGACTCAACATCAAGAACTCAATCAACGCCACATTCACTCTGCTCGACGGAACCAAGGTGACCAGCAAGGCTGAGAGCAAACCCAAGGTCCTTATTTTCTTCCAGACAATCTGCGGAAGATGTAGAAGCACCACCAAGTCTCTCGGACCGAATTACTCAAAGTTCTCCGACGTGGACATCTACGAGATTGAGATTAACAATGCCAAAAAAGCGGACGTGCAGTCGTTCAAGGACACTTACGGATCAGCCGCGATGAAATTTGCTTATGACGAGGGTAATGATGCCTGCAATGTCATGTTCAAATACATCAATCTTATTCAGGGTAGTGTCAGCACCATAGGACTCCCGGTTATCGTCTACATTGACTCAAACAACGTAATCCAGAAATATGAGACCGCAACTACGGTTAAGTATGACCACATTCGCGAAGTGATTGACGGATATCTGAAAGCTTCTCCGAGCTCAAATTCATGCGATGACGGAGAGTGTGAAACTGCGGCTCCAAGCCAGGCTCCAAGCACTCCGACGACTCCAGCGACACAAGCGAAGACTGACGGACTTAATATCAAGAACTCAATCAACACCACATTCACTCTGCTCGACGGAACCAAGGTGACCAGCAAGGCTGAGAGCAAACCCAAGGTCCTGATTTTCTTCAAGACAAGTTGCGGAAGATGTCAGGGAACCACCAAGTCTCTCGGACCGAATTACTCAAAGTTCTCTGATGCGGACATCTACGAGATTGAAATCAACAGAGCGAAAAAAGAGGACGTGCAGAAGTTCAAGGACACTTACGGATCCGCCGCAATGAAATTTGCTTATGATGAAGCCAATGGTGCAAACAAAGCCATGTGGGGGTACATCGAGCTGATTCAGGGAAGCGTCAACAGCATTGGACTTCCGGTCATCGTCTACATTGACTCAAACAACGTGATCCAGAAATATGAGACCGCGACTACGGTTAAGTACGACCACATCCGTGAAGTGATTGACGGATATCTGAAAGCTTCTCCGAGCTCAAATTCATGCGATGACGGACAGTGTGAGTCTCCGGCTCCAACCCCGGCTCCCACGCCTGAAACCAAGCCTGCGGTTCCTGAAAAGAAACCTGAGACTAAGCCCTCTGTGCCTGAGAAGAAACCTGCGGTTCCAGAGAAAAAACCGGAGACAAAGCCAACTCCAAAGCCTGAAACCAAGCCTGCGGTTCCTGAGAAAAAGCCTGAGACAAAACCCGCTCCTGTGCCGGAAAAGAAACCCGCTGAGCCAGAGAAGAAACCTGCTCCAAGTACTGCGGCGAATGAATGTGAGGACGGAGCGTGCGAAGTGCCTACACCACCGAAGAAGGAGCCCGAGAAGGATGGAGCCAACAGAAAGAATCCTGTTTCTGTCTCGTTCCCTCTGGTTGGTGGAAAGGTTGCGAACACAACGGCAAGCGGAAAGCCAAAGATTCTGGTCTTCTATGCGACAAGCTGCGGACGCACAAAGAATTTCCTCAAGAACATTAACGGTGACTACAGGAACTTCGGTGCCGTGGACATCATTTTCGTGGAGACAAGGAAAGCAAAGGAAAGTGCCGTAAAGACATTCCGCAACAAATATGCTCTTTCCGAGATGAACTTTGCGTATGACACGAGCAACAATGCGAAAAATGCGATGGACACCTACGCGAAGACTTTCCTCCCGAAGGTCAAGACCGTGAACACACCGATGATTGTTTATATCGATGCAAATAACAATGTCCAAGAGGTTGGCCACGGAAAGGCTCTGACTTCAAAACAGTTCTGGGAAACAATTGACAAATTGTTGTTGAACAGATAGGCATAAGAATGCCATGAAAATAAAAAAGGCCGGTTCACCCAAAAGATGAATCGGTCTTTTCATTTTAAATTAATTAGCGATGTCAGTTTCCAACTATCACATACAAATCAAGGGAGCTTTTTATCCAGCGGCGGCACAATGACGGGTATGTGTCCTGCAGGAGAATGAAGTGATTAATTGCGTTAGGCATGTTGCCGTTAAAATATGCACATTCGCCTAGATAGAAAATCGTTCTGTTTTTCACTTCCTGATTTTTTACCTTGGGCAGAAATTTATCAAGCGATTTTTCCGCCTCCACATAATCTTTTTTAATGAAGGAATCTTTCAGAATTTCAAACAGGGCAATCTCATCATCATCCGTGCCCTCAATCAAATCTTCCGGGAAAACGTATTCGGAAAGTATTTTTTTGCTCTCGGTTTTCTTTCCCTTTAAAAGCAGTTTCGCCTTTTCCTCCGCTTCCACACTGATTTTTCTCTCGTGCAGGGTGTTCATGTCGCCCAGTATGTCCATGTAGGGAAGGGGCTGCTCGCGCAATCTGTTTTCGCCGTAGACTTTTTCCTCTGCTTCCTTTGTCTGGAGGAGATACTGCTTTTCGTTCAGTTCCTCAATGGATTCAGTTTTTCCGCTGATTCTTGCTCCCCGCACGGTTGCGTTTACTCCGGGAAGAATCACATTGTAAATCTTGCCCCTTGTCTCCTGCGGCGGTGTGTCAATCTCCTCGTCGAAGTAAAGACCTCCGTTGGACGCTCCCGCAGATCCGTCTGATGTAAGCTCCGTTACGACCGCATAAAAATATTCGCGGAAATCGCCGGGTGTGTCAGTGTATGAGCTGGCATAGGACGGCAGCACGGCAATTGATTTTTTGGAAGAGATTGATGAAATGGGGCGTATGTCACGGTAAATGTGGATTGCCCGTATCTGACCTTCGTCGGTGGACTGCTGCGGCGGAAGTTTCCAGCGGATTTCAATCTTGTTGCTGGAAAGGGGGGCTGCATTTATTTCCGAAACGACGGGTCTTGACGTCTGTGCCTGTAAAGCTGTGGCGATGAAAATCATGGCTGAAAGCAGAAGGTGCTTTCTTGAAAAAAAGAATCTCATATTGGTATTATCGGCATTATGATTGACATTTGACAGTTGATAATGGATAATTAATAAGTGATAACGGAGGTGCGGGATGGAGGAAAAGCGGATTTGCCGAAAGTGTCTTCTGAGGGACATGGATGGTGTGCCGCCTGAGCTCGGTGCGTATATAGAATCAATTTCACCGGATGACAAGACCCCGGACGAGGAGTACGAAAAGCGTCTGACAATCTGCGGAAAATGCGCCAATCTGCTTGAGGGAACCTGCCTTTCCTGCGGATGCTATGTTGAGGTGCGGGCCGCGTTCCGTGTAAAAAAATGCCCCCTAATTCCTCCCAAGTGGACTGAATTTATAGAAGATTTTTGAGCGTTTTTTTGCTTAAATTTCCTTAATCCGCTAAAAAGCCCTTGCAATTTTATGAAAGCAAAGTATACTGAATGAAATGACATTATGGAGGATTTTATGGCACGGCTGTTCATCAATCCCCATCACAGGATGGGAAAAATCAGCGCGGAAATTCAAGGACATTTTTCGGAGCATCTTGGAAGGTGCATTTACGAAGGACTTTTTGTCGGGAAGGATTCCGCAATTCCCAATGTGAACGGAATGAGGAGCGATGTTGTTGCTGCCCTCAAGAAAATCAAGATACCTGCGCTCAGATGGCCGGGCGGATGTTTTGCGGACGAGTATCACTGGAAGGACGGAATCGGTCCGGTGGAAAAACGCAAGAAGATGATTAACACACACTGGGGCGGAGTGCTGGAGGACAATTCTTTCGGTACGCATGAGTTTATGGAACTGTGCCGCCAGCTCGGATGCAAAAGCTACGTGAACGGAAACGTGGGCAGCGGAACCGTGCAGGAGATGAGCGAGTGGGTGGAGTACATGACCTTCGACGGTGTTTCTCCCATGGCAGATTTGAGAAAGGCAAACGGAAGCGAGGAGCCCTGGACCGTGAATTATTTCGGCGTGGGCAATGAGAACTGGGGATGCGGAGGAAACATGCTCCCTGATTATTACGCGAACCTTTACCGCCGCTATCAGACCTACGTTAGAAATTACGATCCCAAGAAACCCATTTTCAAAATTGCATGCGGACCAAACGGCGATGACTATGGTTGGACCGACACCGTGATGGAACGCTGCTTCAAATGCCCCGAGAACGCGCATGGATTCATGGACGGTCTTTCCCTCCATTATTACACTGTGCCGCACAACTGGGAGAACAAGGGATACGCCCTGGACTTTGATGAGAAGGATTGGTACGAGACCCTCAAAAAGACGCTCTACATGGAGGAGCTGATTACACGCCACACGGAGATTATGGACCGCCACGACAAGAAGAAAATCGTGAAGCTGATTGTGGACGAGTGGGGAACATGGTACAACGTGGAGCCGGGAACAAATCCGGGATTCCTCTATCAGCAGAACACAATCCGTGACGCATTGGTCGCCGGAATCAACCTGAACATTTTCAACAAGCACTGTGACCGTGTCGCAATGGCAAATATCGCGCAGCTCGTGAACGTGCTCCAGTCCCCGATTCTGACCGAGGGAGACAAGATGGTTCTCACTCCGACCTACCATGTGTTCGACATGTACAAGGCACATCAGAACGCCGAGCTTGTGGAAAGCTTCGTGGAGACTGAGACAATCGGACTTGAGGATAACGCGAAGGTTCCGTCCCTGCATGAGTCTGTTTCGGTTGACGCGGATGGAAAGGTTCACATCACTCTCGTAAATCTTTCGGCGAAGGATGGAAGGGCGATTGAGTCAGTCTTTGCCGATGCCGCTCCTGCAAGCGTAAAGGGTGAGATTGTCGGCGGTGAGATTCACGAGTACAACTCATTTGAAAATCAGAACCAGGTACATGTTCGCAAGTTTGATTCAGCCCGCATTGACGGAAACAAAATCAAATTTGAGATTCCTGCTGCAAGCGTCTTGCATCTGGAAGTGGAACTCGGAAAATAGAAATTGTTTCGGAGAGAGATTTTAACTACAACAGCCTGCCTGAAAGATTTTCGGGCGGGTTGACTTTTTGCGGAGGTGCTTATGCTTAACTATATTATTTTGGCTGCTGTTTCGCTGGTGATTTCTTCCATCGGATTCAGGTACTATGTGCATTTCTTTTCCGTCGGGTACGGATTTGGAATTTCCGGACTTTCGCTTGCAATGTTCATTCTTTATTTCACAGGATTGAGCCCGGTCACAATCATCATAAGCGCGCTCCTTTTTGTTTACGGACTCAGGCTCGGCGGATATCTTCTCTACCGCGAGATTAAGATGCCATCCTATGGAAAGCATGTGAGCGGAGACATAAAGGACGGAAGCAAGGTTTCTGTCTTTGCAAAGATTTGCATCTGGCTGAGCTGTGCGATTCTCTATCTGCTTATGACAAGTCCGCTTCTTTTCAGGCTGGAAATGGGAAAGGCTCTTGGATTCGGTGGATGCGCCATTGCCGGTCTTGTTCTGATGGTTCTCGGAATCCTCATGGAAGTGACCGCCGACAAACAGAAGTCTGACGCGAAGAAAAAGAATCCGGGTACCTTCGTGAAAACCGGTCTCTATCGCTTTGTCCGATGCCCGAATTATCTGGGTGAGCTGCTTTTGTGGACGGGAGTATTCGTCAGCGGCATTCCCGCGTATCACGGATGGCAGTGGATTGCTGCAATCTCAGGTCTCGTGCTGATTTATTACGTGATGTTCAGCGGCGCGCGTCGTCTTGAGCTCAGGCAGATTAGGACCTATGGCAGCGACCCGGAGTTCCAGAAGTATTCGAAATCAGTTCCCATAATTGTACCTTTCATCCCACTGTACAGCGTGGTGAAATTTAAATTCCTTGTCGCATAAGGAATGTTTCGGAGTAAAAAATGACAGACAAAATTTCTGCGGTGGTCTTTGACATGGACGGAGTGCTTTTTGACAGCGAAAGAATCACACGCATAATGTGGAAAAAAGCTGGCGAGGAGTACGGCATTTCGGATGTGGAGACCGCCGTAAGAGATTGCACTGGTTCTTCAAGGACCGACCAATATGAGTATCTTTGGAATAAATACGGACGAGATTTTCCCGCCGTTGAATTCCGCGAACGATGCTCCATACTTTTCCATACCTTTGCTGATGAAAACGGCCTCCCTCTGATGCACTACGCGCGTGAGATTTTGGATTATCTTTCAGAAAAGAAATATCCTCTTGCGCTCGCATCTTCCACAAGAAAGGATGCCGTTCACCGTGAGCTGAGAGAAGCTGATTTTCTCAAATACTTTAAGACTACAATCTGTGGTGACGAGGTGGAGCACTCAAAGCCTGACCCTGAAATATATTTGCGTGCCTGTTCTGCTCTGGGCGTCCCTCCTGAAAATTGCGTTGCGGTTGAGGACAGTCCCAACGGAATTAAATCCGCCTATGCCGCGGGAATGAAAGCCGTTATGGTTCCTGACCAGATTCAGCCGAGCGAAGAGATTAAAAAATTGCTCTTCCGATTGTGTCCTTCGCTTGAGGACTTGAAATCATTTTTATAGTAAAAAAGTTTATTGTTTATAAAGGGGAGACTATGTATTTCTACAAAGAAGAAAATCGCCTGGTGGTTCAGAGGGGAAACGAGCGGCTTTACATTGAAAGCTGGGGGGAGAATTCTCTTCGCGTGAGGATGACGAAATCCGCTGAGATGGATTCAAACGACTGGGCTTTGTCCGAGCCATGCGTCAAGCCGGAGCCGAAGATTGAAATCAAGAAGATTGATGTGACTGAGCCCTGGTATTATGGGGATGAGCGCGAGGAGCATAAATCTTTTGCGGAAGAGGCTTCATTTACGAACGGAAATATTACGGCAAGGGTGAGCTTCGAGGGATGGATTAGTTTTTACAATCAGAAGGACGAGCTGCTTACTTCCGAATACTGGCGGACGAGGGACAGAATTGACCGCTATGCCGTGCCGCTTCGTGTTGAAGGTCGTGAGCTAAAGGCGATTACCGGCACCACTGATTATATTTTGAACGCAAGATTTGAGGCTTTTGAAAATGAGCACATATACGGCATGGGAGTGTATCAGGACGGATGCTTTGACAGAAAGGGATCCATGATGGAGCTCGCACACCGCAACAGTCAGTCCTCGGTTCCGTTTTTTGTCTCCAGCCGCAAGTACGGATTTTTGTGGAACAATCCCGCGATCGGTTACGCTTCATTTGCGACGAATAAAACCGAATGGCACGTGAACAGCACGAAAAAAATGGATTACTGGATTACATCAGGCGACACCCCCGCACAGATTATGAGACAGTACAGCGACGTGACCGGACGCACACCCATGATGCCTGAGTATGGAATGGGATTCTGGCAGTGCAAGCTCCGTTACCGCACTCAGGATGA
>JAEEGL017412618.1_pt1 | contig 33482 bp, 26 predicted proteins | sample 9134231 | NCBI WGS metagenome assembly JAEEGL01 (sample SAMN16246548, study PRJNA631951) | gut metagenome | biome: gut microbiome; feature: rumen; material: fiber-attached | host: Bos | place: Iran: Karaj | collected 2018-10 | reverse complement strand
TCCAGTACACAGGTGCTGACGGAGAGGTCTACTATGACAAGGTGGCGAGCGGTACCGCAGTAAAGGGCGAGTGGGTCCAGCTTGCGAATACCTCCTACACTATCCCCGCGGGCGCGACCGACCTCAACCTCTATGTTGAGACTGACAAGAATACCTGCGATTTCTACATCGACGATGTCGCTGCTGCTGAGAAAGGCACTGTCATCGCGGGCGCAGGTCTTGCTCCGATAGTAACTCCAGGCGATGTAAGCTGCGACGGCGTTATCAACGCTGTGGACATCGCTATGGCACGTCAGGGTATCGTTAGCGGCTTTGCAAAGGCTTACAACGAGGTAGCTGCTGACGCAGACCAGAACGGCACTGTCGAGATAAACGACGTTGTGCTCATTCAGGAGTTCGTACTGGGTCAGATCAATGAATTCCCGGTATATATCCCGCCCAAGCCCGCTTTCAACTATGACTCCGCAGTTTCCTACCACGAGCCCAGCAATGGCGAGAACTACCTCGACCGCATCGCTGAGGCTGGTACGGTGACCAAGGAGTACTACAACGGTATCAACGGTCAGAAGGCACTCAACGTTTACACTCCTTACGGCTATGATCCGTCCAAGAAGTACAACATCTTCTACCTCATGCACGGCGGCGGAGAGAATGAGAACACCTGCTTCAGCGACGACGTAAAGATGCAGAATATCCTCGACCACATGATAAAGAACGGCGAGATTGAGCCGATGATCGTTGTTTGTCCTACATTCAACGGCTGCCCCGCTCCCGATAACAACATGGGTGCAGGTACTGTATGGGACGAGATGCGTCAAAGCATTATCCCGTTCGTTGAGAGCAAGTACTCCACATACGCTGAGGATACAACTATCGACGGTCTCAGGGCTTCAAGATTCCACCGCGCTTACGGCGGCTTCTCGATGGGAAGCGGTTCGACATGGAACAACTTCTGCAATAACCTCGACATCATCGCTTACTTCATGCCGCTGTCCGGTCACTGCTGGCTCGGCGCTCAGGGTATCCAGAACGCTATCGACGCTTCCGGTTTCACTCAGAGGGATTACTTCGTATTCGCCGCGACCGGTGATGACGACCTCGCATACGGCAATATGATGACCCTCATGCCTACTCTCCAGGCTGATACAAAGCGCTTCACCTACACCTCTGACTTCTCGCAGGGCAACCTCTACTTCCTGGTTGCGCCCGGCAAGACTCACTGGTGGGGCGTTGTAAGATGGTACGTCTATGACGCGCTCCCGTACTTCTTCCACGAGGGTACATGATCTGAATATAAAAAAGGCGGTTGAATGACCGCCTTTTTTTATTTACCTTATACCGAGCTCAACGTCTTCGTCGTTGAGCTTGTCGTATTTCAGGATATAGTCCCAGACCTCCTGCACGGTCGTGAATGCCACTCCGACGTAGCTGTCTGCGCAGCCGTAGTAAATGGCGATGCGTCCGGTATCGGAGTCGGTGAGCGTCGCGCACGGGAAGCACACATTCGGCACGAAGCCACGCTCCTCGTACCACTCCTCGGGGGTGAGTATGTAGTTCGAGCAGCGGTGGAGCACCTTTGACGGCTCAGCGAGGTCGAGGATCGCCGCGCCGATGCTGTAGACGTAGCCGTTGCAGGTGTGGACGACGCCGTGGTAGAACATCAGCCAGCCCTCGCTGGTCTCGATCGGAGCGGAGCCGCCGCCGATCTTCAGGCTCTCCCACCAGCTCCCGGACTTGCCCATGACGTGCCTGTGGCGTCCCCAGAACTCCATGTCGGGGCTCTCCGAGAGGAAGATCTCGCCGAAAGCCGTATGACCGTTGTCACACGGACGCGAGAGCATGACGAAGTTGCCGTTTATCTTCCGCGGGAAGAGGACTGCGTTGCGGTTGTAGGGGAGGAATGGGTTCTCGAGGCGGGTGAACGTCTTGAAATCGGTGGTTTTCGCGATACCGATGGTCGGACCGAACATATCCTGACACCACATTATGTAGTAGATGTCATCGACCTTTACGAGGCGCGGGTCGTAGGCGTATGGCGGCAGAAAGGGCTTGCCGCTCTTGTCGGTGAAGGGGATCCGCTCAGGGTCGAACTCCCAGTGGACAGCGTCGCGGCTGCGTCCGAGGTAGATATGAGGGATACCGTCGCGCTGCTCGGCACGGAAAACGCCGATATATCCGTCTTCGTAGGGCATGACGGCGCTATTGAAGATCCTCGCGACATTGGGCAGAGGGTTGCGTCCGATGATCGGGTTCCCGGAGTATCTCCAGACGGGGGCGGTGCAGCCGGCAGGCTTCTCCTGCCACGGCATGCTCGGGAGAGGGCTGCCGATGAGTTTTATCTGTGACATTGTGTCCTCCGTTCAGCTTAACTTATCAATAAATTAAGCATTGTAGTGGTTAAATTTATTATACACCATTTCATGCATTAAGTCAAGATTTAATCTGCATTTCAGTGACTGAAAAATCCAGAAAAAAGTCATAAAATTCTATAGATTTTTCAGCGCGCATGTATTATAATGGTATTATCAAATCTGATCGGAGTATAAAAATGAATATTCATGAATTTATCAACGGCATTTCAGGCGGGGCGTTCGACGCGCAGCTTAGGCGGCTGTACGGCAGCTCCCCGCGCGCTATCCTGCGCCACAAGACACGCTATATCAGCGCCGCCGAGCACTTCTCACGCCTCTACCCCGAGCGCGGCGAGATCTGCGTATTTTCGGCTCCCGGGCGCTCTGAGATAGGCGGCAATCACACTGATCACCAGCACGGCTGCGTGCTCGCGGCGGCAGTAGATCTCGACGTCATCGCCATCGTCGCTTTCCACGACGAGAAGGTGATACGTCTCAAGTCTGAGGGCTACCCCGAGGACATTGTTGAGCTCGACGATCTCTCCGTGCAGGACGACGAGGCGGGCAGCTCCACTGCGCTGATACGCGGTATCGCGGCTGGCTTCGCAAAGCTCGGGGTGGAGATCGGCGGCTTCGACGCTTACACCTCCTCTGAGGTGCTCAGCGGCAGCGGTCTTTCGTCCTCGGCGGCATTCGAGGTGCTCGTGGGGACTATCATCGACAGGCACTACAACGACGGCAATGCCGGCGCTGTGGAGATCGCGAAGATCGGAAAATTCGCGGAAAACACCTACTTTGGCAAGGCGAGCGGGCTAATGGACCAGACTGTCAGCTCGGTGGGCGGGTTCGTCTTCATCGACTTCGCTGTCCCCGCTCAGCCGGTCATCAGACCCGTGCAGTTCGACTTCGAGAAGGCAGGGTACTCGCTCTGCATCACCGACACCAAGGGCAGTCACGCCGACCTCACCGAGGACTATGTCTCAATTCCGACTGAGATGAGGCGTGTCGCGGAGGAGCTGGGTTTCGATGTGCTGGGCGAGGCAGACGAGGAGCAGTTCTACGCGGAGCTGCCGGAGCTGCGGGAGCGCTGCACAGACCGCGAGCTGCTGCGTGCGGCACATTTCTTCGGCGAGAACAGACGGGCGCAGCTCGAGGCGGAGGCGCTCGAAAACGGCGACACAGAGGAGTTCTTTGCGCTCGTGAACCAGTCGGGCGAGTCCTCGGCGGAGCTGCTGCAGAACCTATACTCCTGCCGCAAGCCTGAGCACCAGGAGATACCCCTCGCGATCATGCTGTCGAAGCGCTTTCTCGGCGGCGACGGCGCCGTGAGGGTCCACGGGGGCGGCTTTGCGGGGACGATACAGGCGTTCGTTCCGAGCTACCGCGCCGCGGATTATCAGGCTGAAATGGAGCGGGTTTTCGGCGAAAAAAGCTGCTACATACTGAACGTGCGTCCTTTAGGCGGGACGGAGCTCACGCTCGAATAAAACAAAAAGGAGTTTGAAAAATGAAGAAAAGAGTCATTTCCGTACTCACAGCGGCAGCCGCTCTGACCTCTCTTGCGGCTGGCTGCGGAAGCAAAGGCGGGAGCAGTCAGGAGACTGTCTCCCAGAACGAAACACAGGCAGAATCTCCCTCTGATGAGCCTGAGACCGAGATCACGACTGAGGCTGGAATGGTCAAGGAGCCGTTCGTCAAGCCGGACGTGGACATTACTGAGATGCGCGATATAACGACAATGGAGCTCGTAAAGGAAATGGGGCTCGGCATAAACCTCGGCAACACCTTCGAGGCGTGCGGAGGCTGGATAAACGGCAATTCCGTCAGCGACTACGAGGTCGCTTGGGGAAGCCCGATCATCACGGAGGACATCATCGAGGGCTACGCGGCGGAGGGCTTCGGCGTGCTGCGCGTGCCGGTGGCTTGGTCGAACCTCATGGCGGAGGACTACACCATCGACCCGACCTACATCGCGCGAGTGCATGAGGTCGTGGGCTGGGCGCTCGAGGACGGGCTGTACGTTATTATGAATATCCACTGGGACGGCGGCTGGTGGGAGGATTTCCCCACCGACACCGACGAGTGCATGAAGAAATATACCGCGATATGGACTCAGCTCTGCGACGCTTTCGGCGACTATGGCGACAGGCTGATGTTCGAGTCGCTCAACGAGGAGGGCGGCTGGGAGAGCCTCTGGAACCGCTATTCCGGCAGCACTGAGGGCAAGGACGTCTCGTACCAGCTGCTAAACGACATCAACCAGCAGTTCGTGGACGTTGTGCGCGGCTCCGGAGGGAACAACGCGGAGCGTCACCTCCTCATCGCAGGCTACAATACTGACATCGACCTCACCTGCGATCCGCTCTTCGTCATGCCGGACGACCCCGCTGGACGGTGTGCGGTGTCCGTCCACTACTACACGCCCTCGACTTTCTGTATCCTCGATGCGGACGCTGACTGGGGCAAGGCGAAGACCTCGTGGGGCTCCCCGCGCGACAAGGCTGAGCTCGAGGGCTACATGGACAAGGTCAAGGAGACCTTCATCGACAAAGGTATCCCCGTTATCGTTGGAGAATTCGGCGCCGTTGCGATAAAGAACAAGACCCCCGAGGAGATCAGGAACTACAATATCGCGGTCGTTCAGACGGCGTATGACCGCGGTATCTGCATGGTGCTGTGGGACATCACTGACGTCTTCTATGACAGGACCGCGTGTGAATTCAAGGATCAGGAAATGCTCGCGGGAATGCTCGGGGCGGCAGGTCAGACCGGCTGACGCGCGTGCGTTCAACTGAATAAAACTCAGGCGGACTGTTAGGTGCGGCGCTGATATAGAAGTTTGAGCCATAGTATTTCTGATGCATCGTCAGAAATACTATGGCATTTCTGTTGAAAATGCCGCAATGCCGTGATATAATTGTTACTAACATAAATCGGAATTTACAGTGACTTTGAAGCTGTAAGCAGTGAATAATGAATAACGAATAATGAAAAATGAATAATGGCGGTGTGTCCTTCGGACACTGATTTAAATAATATCGCCACAGGCGATACCATAAATTATTCACTATTCTTTATTCTTTTTTCACTATTCATTATTAGCGCCATAGGCGCTAAATTCTGATTTATCTGAGCAGTCAATTAAATACATTGCCCCGAAGCGCTTTGAAATGCTTCGGGGCAAAACTTTTGTATAGGTATTCGTCTTAACAGTCCGTCTTTGTTTGGGCTGACTCCTGACGCCTGATACCTGACACCTGTTTACGACGTATCAGGCTTGTGCTATTGACATTTTTTGACGTATATGGTATAATCTTTTTATTGATGTGCCGGATAACAAAGGAATGGCACATCATTTTCAATGAATATAGGAGGGAAAATAGTGGAATACGTCATCAGGACAAAAGAACTGACCAAGATGTACGGCCATAAGGCTGCCGTGGACAAGGTCAGCATGAATATCGAAAAGGGCGATATCTACGGATTTATAGGCAAAAACGGCGCCGGTAAGACCACTACCATGAAGATGCTGCTCGGAATGATATTCCCCAACGGCGGAACGATGGAGCTCTTCGGCAAGCCTGCCAATAACGCTTCACGCCGCAGGATAGGCTCTCTCATCGAGGCGCCCGGTATCTACAAGGGCTGCACCGCATACGAGAACCTCAAGCGTTTCTCGCTGCTCTACGGCGGCGACGATAAGAACATCAAGGAGCTCCTTGAACTCGTCAATCTCGCCAACACCGGCAAGAAGAAGGCGGGAGCCTTCTCGCTCGGAATGAAGCAGCGTCTCGGAATCGCTATCGCAATGCTCGGCAATCCGGAGGTGCTCGTTCTGGACGAGCCCGTAAACGGACTTGACCCTGCCGCTATCAAGGGCGTGCGTGATACGCTCCTCGCTCTCAATCAGGAAAAGGGAGTCACAGTCCTTATATCGAGCCACCTTCTCGGCGAGCTCGCTAAGATCTCCACTCGCTACGGGATCATCAACAGCGGTGTGCTCGTTGAAGAGGTCTCCGCACAGGAGCTCGAATCAAGGTGCCGCCAGACTCTCGTTATCAAGTGCAGGGACACTGCCGCTGCGGAGACAGCTCTCCGCGAAAAGCTCGGGATCGCAGAGCTCGAGACGGCAGGGGATACCATTACCCTCCTCAGCGGAATTGACCGCGCAGAGGAGATCAATACCACACTCGTCAACGCAGGCGCGGGAGTATTTGATCTGCACACGACCACCGCTGACATGGAGGATTACTTCATAGAAAGGATCGGTAGATAATGAGAAGGATACTCAGATTTGAATTTCACAAGCTGTTCAGACAGCGCAGCTTCTATATATGTTCGCTCGTGACGGCAGTGCTGCTGATACTCGGGATACCGGTCTTTACGAAGATCGCTAAAATGGATTTGAGCGGCTGGGAATATGCTGCTATGGTCCTGAGCAATTCGCAGTACACGATGATACTCGGCATATTCACCTCGCTGTTCGTCTGCGACGACTTCGATCAGCAGGTCCTGAAAAACATCTACTCCAAGGGCTACAGCCGTAAGAAGGTCTTCGTCGGGAAGTACATCTCCTCGCTCTTCGCGGCAGGCATGATGTATCTCTTCGATATCATCGTAGCATTCATCGCCGGCACGGTAGTCTGGGGCGTGGGCGAGGTCGGAGACACTATCCGCACGCTCTTCCTGCAGGGGTTAGTGCTCGTCGGATACCATGCGTTCTTCTTCGCACTGTCGATAATCCTCGGCAGGACAGGTCCCTCGATAGCTATCGGCATTGTCGCGACCACCATGATAACCCTCGTGCTCACGATACTCGATGTTATCTTAAAGCCCAAGAAGTTCTCCTTCACGGACTACTGGCTGGACGCATTCCTGAACAACGCCGGAGACTCCGATGTCAAGACCAAGGTCCTTGTCACTTCGTTGGTCGGCACATTCCTCTTCGCTGCTGCGTTCCTTTCAGTCGGATACGCATTCAACAGGAAGAAACAGGTCTGATATACCAGAAAAAGCTGAGGCGCCTGCAGTTCGCAGGCGCTTTTTGTGTCCGCAGGTATTGAAAATATCGCGCGGAGATGCTATAATGAACGTATAGAATTGACTCCCGGACAGACAGCATGACGAATACTGATATCAAACGAAAAGGAGAATCGGACTATGCAGAATTTTGATTACATGACACCCACCCGCCTCGTCTTCGGAGAGGGCTGTATCGCAAAGCTCCCGGAGGCGCTCGGAGCTATCGGCAGAAAGGTGCTGCTCACCTACGGCGGAGGCAGTATCAAGAAGACTGGGCTTTACGACAAGGTCAGGGAGCTGCTCCCGGACTTCGAGATAACCGAGCTTCCGGATATCCAGCCCAATCCCAAGTATGACCCGAGCGTGCTCGACGGCGTCAGGCTCTGCAAGGAGAACAGCATCGAGGTGATACTCTCTGTCGGCGGCGGAAGCGTCCTCGACTGCTCAAAGGCTATCGCGGCGGGCGCGCTGTACGACGGCGACCCCTGGGACCTTATCTCCTACAAGGTCAGGGCGAAGGCTGCGCTGCCTATCGTGGACATCATCACCCTCGCCGCAACAGGCAGTGAGTACGACTGCGGCGGCGTTATCTCGAGGACCGAGACCAACGACAAGATCGGCTACATGGACCCGCACCTCTTCCCCGCAGTGTCCTTCCTCGACCCGACGTATACCTTCACCGTGTCGAAAAAGCAGACCGCAGCAGGCTGTGCGGACGCTATGAACCACATCATGGAGCAGTACTTCTGCGAGGATTCCTCGCTGCTGAGCGACGGTTTCATGGAGGCGGGGCTGAAGAGCCTTATGGTCAATGCGAAGAAGTGCCTTGCAGATCCCAACGACTACACCGCAAGGGCTGAGATGATGCTCGCCTGCACCTACGGCTGCAACGGCATTTACTCGCTCGGAAACAGCCCCTCCGGCTGGCCGTGCCACGGCATGGAGCACGCTCTCTCCGCGTACTATGACATCACCCACGGTGAGGGTCTGGCTATCATCACGCCCCGCTGGATGAAGCATATCCTCAGCGACAGGACGCTCAGCCGCTTCGTGAAGTACGGCGTGAACGTCTTCGGTATCGACAGCAGCCTCGGTGACTACGAGATCGCGGAAAAGGCGATACAGGAGACCTACGATTTCTTCCTGTCAATCGGTATCCCGATGACGCTACGCGAGGTCGGGATAGACGAGAGCCGTATCGGCGAAATGGCTCGTCACGTCGCGGAGAATGAGGGACTTGAAAATGCGTGGGTGCCGCTCACGGAAAAGGACATCGCGGACATCTTCACGGCGTCGCTCTGACAGTAATAAAACGAAAAAGCTCCCCTCGGGGAGCTTTTATTCTTCAGTGCTGCCATACAGCTTTTCTATCATCTCTGAGGAGCCCGGCTCCGATGCGCGCAGTCGCTCGACTGCTTCGCTGCGGCGCCTGATAAGGTCCTCGTAGAGCTCTGGGTTGTCCTTTTTAAGGTCGTTTTCAAAGGCGATGAAGTACTTCCTGACCCTGTTGAAGGCGGCGATGTCGCGCTGCTCGATACGTCGGGCGATACGGAGCCTTCTGTGCTCGATCGCCTCGGAGATCTGAGACTCGGGAATGCCGAGCTTTTGCGACAGCTCACCGATATGGAGCTGCAAATGCTCGAGGAACTTTTCGTTGTCGAGGTCGCTGACGCCTGTCCATGAGCCCTGCGGCTTGATGACGTCCGCGAGCTCCTGACGGGGGTGACTTTCCCCGCCGATACCGGAGAGCAGCTTCTCGGTGTACTTCTCCATTTCTGCGTCTGCGTTGTCGCCGAAAGCCCACTCAAATTCGAGGCGGTCGGCGTTGCCGTATGGCAGGGGAGCAGCGTCCGGGGAGCCTGATTCGAGCTCATAGGGAGGCTTGATACCGGCAGCTGACAGCGCAGCAGCGAGCGTCCTGCGGCAGCGTCCCTCCTCGATGAAGGAGCCGATCCCGAGCTGGCGGAAGCGGTCGTTCAGCTGACCTATATGCGAGGCGAAGCAGAGCGTTATCCCGCGGCTGCTGAGCGAGCGGTCGAGCGCGGCGATACTGTCTGCGGCGGTGATGTCGATGTTGCAGATCGCGCCGGAATCAACGATGACACAGCGAGTGTCCTCCCTGACCGCGCCCTCGATGTCGGAGATGAACAGCTTGATGTTCGCGAAGTAGAGATTCCCCGAAAAACGGTAGATGACGGCGCTTTTCACCGGGACTGAATAGGTGTTTCGCTCAAGGCTGTGGAAGCCTTCGTGACCGGGTATCACACCGAGGAACGAGCGCTTGGGGTTGGTCGTGTTGATGATGACCGCGGTGAACGACAGCACCACGCCTATGAGCACGCCGTAGACCGTCCCGAAGAAAAGCACTCCCGCGAACGCTCCGAGGAATATGAGCAGTTCGCGCTTGTCCTGCCTGCAAAGGCGCTTGACGAGGGCGAATTCGACGGCTCCGAGCAGCGCTGAGATGACGATAGCGGTCAGCACAGGCACGGGGAGGTACCTGACAGCGCCCGTGAAAAATATGAGTATCACTGCCATTGCAGCTGATGCGGTGAGCGACATCACCTGTGACGCTCCGCCGTACTGCTCGCCCATTGAGCTCCTCGAAACAGAGCCGTTCACCGGACAGCAGCCTGTGGCTCCTGCGGCAAGGTTGCCGAGCGCGTAAACGAGTATCTCGCGGTTCTCGCTGAGCCGGTAGCCGTTTTTCTGCGCGAGATTGTTCGAGGCGAGGAGAGTTTCCGCCATTATCACGATCGCGATGGTCATGCTCGCGGGAATGATGTCCGTGAGCATACCGGCGTCAACGTCCGGGAGGCGCCACGCCGGGAGACCCGCTTCCACCGATGAGAGCAGCGTTACCCCGTGTTCTTCGGCAAAGCCTGTGTACCCGAGGATCGCTCCCCCTGCCATGACGAACAGCGACATCGGCAGCTTCGGTATCAGCTTCTTTGAGACGAGGAGCACGAACAGCGACGCTCCTCCGAGCAGCAGCGATGCAGCGTTGAAGCTGCTGCGGCAGGTGGTGACGATGTGCGAGATGAGCCCGACTATCTCCCCCGAGCCGCTTTGTCCGCCGAGCAGCTTCGGTATCTGCATGAAGATGATAGTCGTGGAAATGCCGCTTATGAAGCCTCCCATGACTGGGGTGGAGATGTACTTCACGAGCCGCCCTGCCCTGAGCGTGAAGAAGAGCAGGAGCCACAGTCCCACGCAGAGCGTTATCACCGGGACCGTCCGGACTGCCTCCGCGGAGCCGGAAGCTATCCCTTCTTCAGCGAGGAACGCTCCGACAAGTGCTGCGGGAGCTGCGTCCACGCCGAAGATGAACTGCGGCGAGGTCGAGAGCAGACCGAATATCAGTATCGGGAATACCGAGCCGTACAGACCGTAAACGGGCGGAAGTCCTGCCACCTGTGCGTAACCCATTGAAATGGGTATCGACACGAGCGCGATGATGATCCCCGTGAAAATGTCCCTGGGCAGAGTTTTCAGCGAAAAACCACGTACCATGAGCGTTCCTCCTTTCCGTCCGGACTCAGCAGCAAAAGCTGTGGGGTCCGGGTCTTTATTTTTCAGCAAGCAGCTGTCTCATGGCGATCATGTCGAAGATGTCCAGACGTTCGTCCGTGCAGAGGTCGCCTGCATACCAGTTTTTCAGTTCAGTTCCGGGGACTGCGAGCAGCCATTTCTGAAGTACTACAGCGTCGGAGACATTGAACTCCCCGTCACTGTTCACGTCGCCCGGCGTGTCCTCGGGGACAGTCCCGTCGGACTTCATGACGAGCACGTCGTCGAGCCAGAAGTCGCAGAGCTCGGTGTCGGTCTCGAAGTAGAGCGTGGGATTCGAGCCCTCCTTGACGGTATAATCGGGGCAGGAGAGAGTCACCCAGCTGCCGGACTCGGCGTCCGCCTCCGCGAAGGTGTCATAGACCGCGCCGTCGCTGCCGTCGTACTGCATAGTCATCTTGAAGTGCACGGTCTCCCCGGAATCCTGCCTTACCTTAGCCCTCACGCTTATCTGCGTGCCGGCAGGGCAGCGCTTGCTGCTGAGGGTATATGCGATACCGTTCCACGAAGCCGTGCGGCCGGTAACTGCGGCTGACGAGTTCCCCTCGGAGGCTTGGTCAGAGGTCGCAGAGACGCTCGCGGCGCCGCGGCTCTTCCAGCCGGAGATACCGCTCTCGAAGTCGGAGCGAAGTATCACGGGGTCGTCGGGGTCGATGCCCGAGCCGCCAAGCTGCTCCTCGATGACGTCCGCCCAGAACCTTCCCATTTTCTCGTATCCGCCGCCGTTGGGGTGGAGGTTGTCGGCGGTGTCGATATCCGCCATGCCGTTGAGGCAGCCGTGGACGTCAGCGAACTGCACGTTGTCGCCGTAGGACTCAGCGACCTTCTGCACGGTCTGGTTGTAGTTCCCGACGCGGGTGGAGTTGCCGCCGTATGCGGTGAATTCCGGTATCGAGCCCATGAAGATGACGCCGCCCTCGGGCATATCGCCGAGGATATAGTCCACGAGCGTGTGGAGATCCTCCTCGCAGGCGCTGAGGTCGCGGTTAGCGGTCATGTCGTTCGTGCCGATGATGAGCAGGACGATGTCGGGCTGGGCGTTCTTCACGGCGTCCTTGCTCTGGAGCTTTTCGAGCAGACCGTTCTCGCCCCAGCTCGGTATCGGGTACTGCTGCTTGATAGTGAACCCGCTGTAGCCGGCGTGATTGCCGTCGTACTGGCAGGTCGTGCCGTTGTAGACGAAGCTCTCTGAGTCCTTGCCCTCGGGACCTACCATGTCGAACTCTATCCCCTTTTCTTTCAGGGCGTAGTCCAGGTATTTGCGGTAGCCGCCGGTCTCACCGTAGCCGAAGGTGATAGAGTCGCCGATCGGCATGATCCTGACCGGGTCTGCCGAGCTTGCCTGGAGCACCGGGACGTGCAGCGCGGAAGAGAACAGTGTCGTCAGTGACAGCACGGAGGCTGTCAGCAGCGCTTTGAGCTTTTTCATTCATTTGACCTCCTTTTGGTTTCGTGGATAAATAAGATCATGCCGTGCCATTGTGGATATATCTTCAAGAGCCCGCAGCTCTTGTGATCCAGTCAGTGATAACGTCAACTATGTACGCCTGTTCAGCCTGCGTGAGGACCTTCCCCGCGGGGATACCGTGCCACTTTTCAAGGCAGCTCCGGCAGCAGCAGGCTGTGGCGTGCTGTGCGATGAAGACAGGGTGTCCCTTCATCGGGGTCTGCTTACCGTCGTTCTCGGGAGCCTCCGCTGACAGCCGCTTTTTCACGATGTCCTGCGCATGGAGCTTTATGGTGTCCGCTCCCTTTTCGGCGATATACGCCTTGTCCTTTTCGGTCAGGCGGAAGCGGCTCCTGAAGTTAGAGCGGCTCAGCCTTGCGAACAGAGCGGCTCTGTCCGGCAGCTGATATTTTATCGCAGCGCCGGAATCATTCCCCGGTGTATAGCTGTACCCGGACTTCCTCGCCTGCGGTATTTGGAGCCTGCGTTCAAGGCGGTAGACTCTGCCTGCCTTGATGAACACCGCTCCGGTCTGCCGGAACGTGAACGGCACTCCGCAGCGGATGCACTCACGGCGCACCTCCTGTATCCAGCGGAGGTCGCACGGTCTTGCATTGTCGCCGGATTCCCCGCCGCAGGTGACGTGCCCGATAAGTCCGGACGCGAGGTATTTCTCGATGTTCAGCTCGCCCAGCATAGGCTCGGAGATGATCTCCCTGTGCTTTATCGGGAGCGACAGAAATATCGGGAGCCTGTAGTCAGCCCGCTCCTGATCCTCGCAGGTGCTGCATATCGTGACGTTGTTCCAGCCGTTTCCCCAGTCGGGCGGGATACACTCTGCGAAGCGGTCGATCCTCTTTGTGATTATGTGGAAGTGCAGGTCCTGCCGCAGACGTATCATATCCCAGCAGCCCTGCCGCCATTCGTCGGCGTCGCTGAGGAAGAAGTCGGACGTCATGCAGGTGAAAACCTCGCCGTCATCGGCGGTCAGTTTGAAGTGTCCCTGACGGTCTTTTTTCAGCGGCAGATCATAGTCGCCGGTCTTGGAAACCACAGAAGCGTCCTTGCCGATACTTTCGTCCCGCCGGTAGACATAGCAGTTCGCGCAGCCGGGACTTATCTTGTGGCAGCCGTGCCACGGATTCCAGATAGCCATGTCCGCCGCTCCTTTTCGTTATTTCAGTGCCGCGAGATACTCCTGTGCGGCAGCGATGATATCCTCAGCGCTGTACAGCGGGTAGCTGCATATTGTGTCGCTTGTGTAGTCATTGGTGTAAATCGTGCTGAGGTCGTCAGCAGCGCCGACGTAGTAGGGGATATAGTACAGCACCTTCATCTCGTCCGGGAGCAGCACCCACGCATTGTCCATATAGCTCCTGAAAACACTTTCGGAAGGGCTGCATATATCCCATGTGATGACCACAGCGTTCATGTCGGTCCTCTTTACCGGACGGCTTTCGAGCATGAATGCGGAGCAGCTGTCATATGCGGAGATCTGCCCGTTCTCGTCGAATGCGTCACAGGTCAGTTCAACGCTTCTGCCGGTATAGCCCTTGAGGTCGACCTCGTAGAGGCAATTGTCGCGGCAGAGCACGCCCATCGTCCTGTCAGTAAGGACACAGGCGGCTATCGGGTCGGCAGTTATGCCGTCGAGGCTGATCTTGGTGTATTTGCCGTTTTTGACGTTATCGAAAACATATATGGTCCTGTTCCTGCCGAGGAAGCACGGCGTATCATCATCGAGCCAGAAGCAGTTTATGACATCGTCTTCTTCGCAGTCCATGAGCTCGGAGAGGCCCTCCTCTGGGTCGTACATATAGACCTTGTAGAGGGGATCACTGTCGATCTGCGCTGCTGCACTGCCGATGACGCACCCGCTAGAAGGCGCGGCAGCGAAGTCGAGGAAGATCTCGTCGCCGTATTCATCGGAGGTAAGATACTTTATCTTCCCCTTCCGGTCAACGCTCAGGAGATAATTCCTCTGGCTGGTATAGTAGGCGATACCGCCGCTGACTTTTATCTTTTCCCTTGACATAGGTGCTTCGTCATTGGACGAGATGACCATATCACAGTCAAGGGTGCCGGTGTCTATGATGAACATAGAATCCGTGTTGTCGGTCTCGCGCCTGAAATGTACGAGGAGAGTGTCGCTGTCGAGGAAGACAGCGTTGTAAACGTAGCAGTCCTCCAGCTCTTCTATCTCGCGGACAGAGCCGTCTGAGCCGTCGTACAGCCAGACATGGTCGTCACGCTCCCACTGCTGAATGAGTGAATCGCCGGTATATGTAGAGTATACTATCTTGTCGTCATTCACAGCCCATATGAGGTAGTTGCATTCACCGTCGACAGACAGCTCCTCCGAGGCGTGCTCGTTGCGGCGTTCATACTGTATATATGCGACATTTGAGTATTTTTCATAGGTCACATATCTGCCCTGACTGTATACTGCACTTCCGTTTGAAAGCTGCGCCTTGCCGAAATGCATCCCGATCTTCGGGGTATCTGCATAGGCGTCTTCGAGCCTCACTCTATAATCATTGCCGTCTGAGAGCAGAACGTGAATGAATCCGTCCTCACTGAGGGAGGCGCTTGAGATGTCCGCTTCAAACCTGTACGAAACTATCTCTTCCAGTTTATCGTACCTGTAGACATATACCGATCTGTCATCGGAGAGCACGAGCAGGTCATAGGACAGTCCGAGCTCGTCCCCGGGATACATCTCAATGAGTGGATCCGGACCGATGTTCATGGCGGATACATGAGCGTACTGAGCATCTCTGCTGCCATTATCACTGACTGTAAAAAGCATCAGATCTGTGTTCTGGTAGTACAGATAATCAAAAGTCATAGCTATGAGGAAGTCTGTGCCGAACGTCCGCTGAGAAAGGGAGATCGAAGAGGGCGGGCTGCCTGACGTGCTGTCCTCTTCAGTGAGTTCGCCGCTTTCGTCAAAGATCGAGTACAGGTAGTATCTATAGTGTTCTTCGTCGATAATAGTCAGATACCCATATTTGTTGATCGACATTTTGAGTGAACATAAGTCCGCGTTCCAGAGCTCTTTTATCGCGGAGGTTATCTCATAAGTGCCAGCCGATATTCCGCTGTCCAGCATAATTGGTTCGACGTAGTATTTTGTTTTGCCGTTCTCCTCAATGCTGCCGAAGCGGGTCATGAATCCGTCGTCGTAGAAGACGCTGATATACGAAAGCTCTCCCGGCTCGGATACCCATTCGGTCTTTCCGGTAACGCCGTCGAGACGGGTTATTGTGAAGTCGGACTCGTTGACGACAAAGACGTCACTACCCTCTCCGGGAACGTCTACGGAAAGGTCGCGTTCAAGGTTCGTGAACAGGGTATCGAATGTGCTGTTTCTGGCGAAATCCGCTCCGAGGTCCGGAGCCGACTGCGAGACGAAAGGAGCGTTGTCTGCGCCCTGCACGCGCTCGTAGTAGAGCCTGAGCTGCTTGTCGCTCTCGAAGCCGTCATCGTCGGGGGTTATCTTTTTTAGTAGCTCGCCGGTCTCGGCGTCCCAGAAGTATATCCCCGTGGAATCAGAGGAGGTTATCGTCTTTCCCGCGCCGGTATATTGAAGGGACTCAATGGCGGTGTCGTGGGTGAGGGCTATCTGCGGCATGATGTTCTTCGTCTCATAGAGCTTCAGCTCCTTTGAGAGGATATTCTCGATGTCCGGCACGACGGGATTGCCGTCGTCTCCCTGCGGCATCGCGGAATACGCGCATTCTATCGCGGACAGCAGGTCGCCGTTCCGGTACATTATCTCCGACTCCTGCGCGAGGTGGACGGCGTTCTCTTTAAGGAGCTGACCGTTCTTCTCGGCGATGAGGTCGTTCTTTTTCCGTATTGCGACAGCTGATACCGCGCTGATGACCGTGATAACGGACAGCACACCCATTGCACCGGCAACAGCGGCTGCTCGCCTGGCTCTTTTTCTCCTGAACTCGCGGCGGTAGAGGTCATCGTAGCCCACCCCGAGCAGCGGTGCGACGATACGGAGATACTCGGAATCGAGTTTCTTCATCGACTTGTGCGCGGTGGGAGCGGTGATGTTTGCAGCAAGCGGCTCTACCTCAACGCGGGTAGTCACAGGCTCGCCGTTCGAGTCAACTGCATGGACTTCGTTCCAGCATATCTCCTCCGGGAAGGACTCCGCCGGCTGACCGCTCACGAGGAGCGGGATTATGTTCTTGTTCGTGTTGCCGTGAAGGGAGCGGAAGTACCGCAGTTCCTCCATACACCATTTCGAGAAGCGGTATTCAGGTGAGCACACCACGATAAGGAACTCGGACTGCCTGAGTGCACTGCGGATATCCTCGCCGAGGCTCTCGCTGGAGGGCAGCTCCGAAACATCTCGAAAAATGCGCATTTTCTGCTTCCCGAGCCCCAGCTTTCGGGGTGCCTTGTACTTTTCGAGCAGCTTTTGCAGGCGCTCGGCAGCAGCCGAGTCAAGGGGCTGGTGCCGGTAGCTGATAAACGCCTTGTATTTGTATGTCTCGCTCATCTGACTCATTCCTCCGTAGTGTCTTGTTTTCAGGTCGGCGCGTTACTGTTGAACTGTCATACCCCGTTCGGGTCACTTACCTGATCTGAGCTCCCCGACGACCACCTGACGCTGCTTGCCGTCGTCGGTGCAGGATATGACCGTCAGCCGGTCGTCTCCGAAGTCGCCGAGCACCCATGTATCGTCCGGCTCGACCGTCATGTATTCAGTCACCACATAGGTGTAGCGGGTGTGGTCGGGGTCGATGTCCACGAGGAACATCTCGTCGCCTATGCTTATCTGGTCGAGGTCGTTGAATATCTCGGCGTAGACCGTACTGTTGTGCCCTGCGATGCAGTAATTGCCGCTGCCGAGCGCTCCCGTTCCCTCGAAATGTCCCGCAGAGACCTGCAATGCCTTCTGGCCGGTGCCCTCGAGCACGGGGACCTTGATCCCGAGCCTCGGTATCTCGAAGTTGATGTTCTCTTTCAGCAGCCTGCGGAGATACAGCTCCCTGCTGATCTTCCGGTAACCGTAAAACGACAGCACTCCCACTCCGAGGACTATCATGATGATACCGATTATGAATGCGGGCTTTTTCCGCTTTTTCTTTTCTTCCATAATATCCGCTCCTCCGGGTTGCATACATTATACCACTTTTTCCCGCAAAGTGCAATACGACAGCTCAGCTTTTTGCATAGAGAGGCTGTTGACATAATGCGCAGCAGCGGGCGGGTTAACATTTTATCTATTGTTTTTTCCGCATAAATGTGGTACAATCATATTGCAATGATCCTTTGGACAGACCCATGCCATTCGGGAGTCTGTAGGGAGAAAAGGTATATGACAGAAATGAAAGAACTGATCTTTACAAACGAAAAATGCGTGGGGTGCAATAAGTGCATAAATGCTTGCAGCGCAATGGGCGCCTGCATCTCCACGGAGGCGGACGAAAACGGACGCTCGCGTATTGACGTTGACCCCGAGCGCTGCGTAGCCTGCGGAGCGTGCTTCGACGCCTGTGAGCATGACGCAAGGGAGTACGCGGACGATACCGAGGCTTTTCTGGCTGACCTTGCTGCCGGGGAGCCGGTATCGCTGCTCATCGCACCGTCATTCCAGGCGAATTATCCCGATGAGTACGAGCGTGTCCTCGGCGGACTCAAAGCTCTCGGCGTGAAGCACCTCATCAACGTCGCTTTCGGCGCGGACATAACAACGTGGGGATACCTGCGCTACATACAGGAAAACAACTTTATCGGGGGCATTTCGCAGCCCTGTCCGGCGGTTGTTACGTACATCGAGAAGTACCTCCCGGAGCTGCTGCCCTGCCTGTTCCCGGTGCAGAGCCCGCTGATGTGTGCGGCAGTCTATGCCCGCACGCAGATGGGTATAACCGACCGCTTCGCCTTCCTTAGCCCGTGTATCGCAAAGAAGCTCGAGATAGACGACCCGGCGAACGAGGGTCTCGTGCAGTACAACGTCACGTTCAATCACCTCATGAAGGTGATACGCGAAAGGGGACTCTACGGCGAGCCAGCAAAGGACGAGGTCGAGTACGGTCTGGGAACTATCTACCCCATGCCTGGCGGACTCAAGGAGCACGTCAGGTGGTTCCTCGGCGACGGCGCGTTTATCCGCCAGATAGAGGGCGAGCGCCATATGTACGAGTACCTCAAGGCGCACGCGCAGAATATTGCCAGCAAGGAGATACCCTTCCTGTTCATCGACGCACTGAACTGCGAGAACGGCTGCCTCTGCGGCACTGCGACTGACCCTGCCCTGTCCTCGACGGACAAAGCCCTGTTCTCGCTGCTGAAAATACAGGAGAGCGTCAAGACCGACTGCGGCGACCCAGCTGTGTCGCGCTTTGTCACGCCGGCAGAGCGTCTGGCTGCGCTGAACGAGCGCTTTGCGATGCTCGATTTTTCGGACTATATGCGCACCTACTGCGACCTCTCCGCGAGCTGTGCAGTGCATATCCCGGACAGCGACAGCCTTGAACACATATTCCTCTCGATGGGCAAGATCACTCCTGCTTCGCGGAACATCAACTGTATGTCGTGCGGCTACAATTCCTGTATCGACATGGCAACTGCTATATACAACGGCTTCAACCACAGGGACAACTGCGTGTACTACCTCAAAACAACGGTAGACAAGTCCCACCACGACCAGATGCTCGGCATCTACACGCGCAGCTATACCCTCGACCTCCTCACAAGAGGGAACAGCGAATGGCGCGACTTCACCGCTGTAATGGTCGATATCGACGGCTTCAAGGGCATAAACGCCACATACGGCCATGAGTTCGCGGACGAGGTGCTGAAAACTGCCGCTGACAGGCTCGGGAAGCTCAGCTTCGATACGCGCTGGATGCTGTCGCGCTACGGCGGCGACCAGTTCATGCTGATCATGGAAGAAAGACTTACGGAGGATCACCCGAAGCTGGGCATGATCCGTGCGGTGTTCGACGAGCCGTTCAGGCGGGACAACATCGAGCTCAAGCTGACCGTCTGCATAGGCGTCTCCAATGCTGACGGAGTAATGAGCGCGGAGGAGCGTATCAACAACGCTGAGGAGGCTATGTTCGTAGCCAAGCAGATGGGACTCAACAAGACCTTCTTCTACAGCCGAGAGCTAAAGGAAAAGGCTATCGAGGAGAAGATAGTCTGCAAGAAGATACTGGACGCCCTCGAGAACGACGGCTTCTTCATGCTCTACCAGCCGAAGGTCAATGCACAGAACCTGGAGCTCAACGGGTTCGAAGCGCTTATCCGTATGAAGGGAGCAGGAGTGGGTCCGGGACAGTTTATCCCCATTGCCGAGAAAAAGGGCTGGATATGGAGGATAGGACGCCTTACCACGGAGCTTGTGGTGCGTCAGCTCGCTGCGTGGCGCGACGAGGGACATACCATCTACCCCGTTTCTATAAACTACTCCAGCAATCAGCTCAGCGACGAAGGATATGTGGACTTCCTTGAATCGCTGCTCAAAAAGTACGGCATCGACCCGAAGTACATAGAGGTCGAGATAACGGAGAGCGCCTTCCTCGAGCAGACCGGTCAGGCGAATGAACTGTTCGACCGCCTGAGAGGTCTGGGGATACGTCTGCTCATGGACGATTTCGGAACGGGCTACTCCTCGCTGGGCTACCTCACATATATCCCCGTCGATGTCATCAAGCTGGACAAATCCCTCGTGGACAATTATCTCATCGAGGGCAAGGACGAGTTCATCGATGACGTCATCCGCCTTGTCCACGATTTGAACAAGGAGATGACCATTGAGGGTGTCGAGGAAAAGTGGCAGTACCTGCGCCTTAAGGAATTCGGCGCGGACACGATACAGGGCTACTTTTTCAGCAAGCCGCTCCCGGAGGACGATGCGATACGCTTCAGACCATCCGTGTCCTGACAGACTTAGATACGGCGTCAGTCCGCCGGTCTGCGGCGCGGTGCAGTAAACAGCAAATGAAAAGGGACGGCTCTCAGCGGAGCCGTCCCTTTACTATTGTCAGTCCTCCCGCAGGGCTGCCCTGCGGAGGTCATTCACAGTTCAGTATTATGCGGAAGGTGCTCCCGCTGCCGGGCTCGGAAACGGCTTCACACCTGCCGCGGTGAAGTGTCACGGTCTGTTTCACGATAGCGAGCCCGAGTCCAGAAACGCCCATGCCATGCCGCTGGCGCTTAGTGTAGTATTTGTCCCATATACGTCCGAGCTCCTCGGCGGGGATACCCTCGCCGTGGTCGGATATCTCGATGACGGCTTTCCCGTCCCCGGTCCGGAGAGTGACTCCCGTCCACTTATCCGCGCCGGCGTGGCGGACGGCGTTGTCCATGAGGTTATAGACCGCCCTTTGCAGCCGCGAGGCGTTCCCGCTGATGCGGACTCCCTCCGCGATATGCAGCTCAAAGGTATAGCCCTCCTTGGAGTAGAGCTTCCCGAAGCTGTCTGCGACCGTCCTCACGGTCTCGCTGAGGTCAACATCGCTCATCGCGAGCTCAGCGTCGGTCATCTGCAATTCGGAGTACTCGAGTATCTCGTTGACGAGCGCGGTCAGCCTGTCGGTCTCCTCAACGATGACCGCGACATCCTCCGCACACTGCTTTTCGTCCGTGCGGGAGATGTCCCGTATCATCTCCGCGTAGCCCTTTATCATCGTGAGCGGCGTGCGCAGGTCGTGGGAGACGTTCGCGAGCAGCTCGTTCTGGAACTCCTGCGACTTTTTCAGCTTCTCCGCGGTGCTGTCGAGGGCGGAGTTGAGCTCGTCGAGCTCGGAGCAGAAGCCCTCCCGGAGGTCTGTGCTGCCGTCATTTCCGCCGAGTCTGTGTGCCTTTTCGGTGAGCTGAGCGACCGGCTTCGAGAAGCTCCTCGACATGAACCACGCGAGGACCGCGCCGATGACCACTGACAGCAGTGTCACCCAGATGAGCTGTATGCGGATTATCCGCGCTGTGGAGCCGACTGCGTTGAGCGTCGTCCCTATGTACAGCACAGCGTCGTCCTCACAGCCGAAAAAGCTGATGTAGCGCCCGTAGATGTACATATCATCGGTCTGCCATTCAGCAGAATCGTTCCCTGATTCAACGAGCTCGCTAAGGAAAACGTCATAGCTGTCGGGCAGCTCCCTGTAGTGACCGCGCTCCTCTCTGGGGTCGGCTTTGGCGCCGTTCATCTCGCCGCCCCTGATGAGGTGACCCTTCTTGTATTCGTCCGCGCTGTAGAGGATATTCCCCTCGGTATCGGTGACGAAAACGAGCACAGAATTGTCGCGGGAGAGCTCGTCGATGTAGTCCGTTATCTCGCTCGTGTCGCTCTTAGAGGCTATCTTTTCAGCTGCTTTGACGGTGTTCCTGATGACCATGCCGTTGTAGAAGCGCTGGAGGAATACAGTTTGCAGCAGCCACAGCACAGCAAATATCACGGCGGTGAAAAACAGGAAGAATCCGAGCAGCTTTCGCTGGAATGATCTTGTCTTACGCTTCAAATTTGTATCCCACCCCTCGTATCGTCCTGATACAGTCGCGGTATTCGCCGAGCTTTCCGCGCAGCAGCTTTATCTGCCAGTCAACTGTCCTGTCAACGCCGAAGCTGTCATAGCCCCAGATCTCGTTGAGTATCCTGTCGCGCGAGAGCACTACCCCCTTGTTCTGTATCAGGAGCAGAAGGAGCGAATATTCTTTCGCGGTGAGGTCAGCCTTTTCGCCGTCGATAGTGATCGTCATGCCAAGGGTGTCTATCGTTATCCCGCCGACGCTCACTGCTCTGCCGTCAGGCGAGGCTGCGGGAGCTATGCTGTGGCTGAGTATCACTTTGATACGCGCCATGAGCTCAAGAGGGGAGAAGGGCTTCGTGACGTAGTCATCGACGCCGACCTCGAAGCCGAAAAGCTTGTCAAATTCCGTTCCCCTTGCGGAGAGCATGATGACGGGGATATCTTTGGACTCCTTTATCTTCTTGCAGGCTGTGAAGCCGTCGGTGTCCGGCATCATGACGTCCATGACTATCAGGTCTATGTCCTCCGTCCGGCAGACCTCGATAGCCTGTCTTCCGTCGGAAACAGTCAGGACTTCGTAGCCCTCCCGCTCGGCGTAGCGGCTTATGAGCGTGACGATATTCGGTTCATCGTCGGCAATGAGTATCCTTGGCATGGCGCACCTCCGCAGTATTCGTTATATCAATTATACACTAAAGGCGCCCTTTTGTAAAGAGCGCCCTTGTACTGTTCCACTGTTCAGGCTGGAGCGGTTTGTCATGCGGAGCGTGTCCTGCCGCCTCTGCCGGCCTGCATACCGCCGTTCATTCCGCCGCCCATGCCGCCTTGCATTCCGCCCTGCATACCGCCGCCCATGGATGTCTGCGGGATAGAATCCACCTGCGTGCCATTGATGATGATAGTGCCGCCTGTGCAGGTCGCTGTGCCGTTGTAGTCGAATGCCTCGGAGGGACCCTGCTGGGGGTAGGTGATGTCTATAGTGCCGCCGGAGACTGTTACGCTGCCGTTGGCGTCGATGGCGTCAACGTCGCTGCCGCTCATTGTGATTGTCACTTCGCCGCCGTTTATTTCCACAGCCGGTGTGGTGATAGATGTGCTCTTGTTGGAGGCGTTTATGCCGTCGTCGCTCGCGGAGATACTGATATCGCCGTCATTGATGAGGATATATGTCGCCTCGAGACCCTCGGGGGCGGTGATGTCGAAGGTGCCGCCGTCGATCTCGAGCAGTGCACACGCCTGGATGCCGTCGCTGCCGCCGCTGATGACGAACGTGCCGCCGGAGATGGTGACAGTGCCCTCAGCCTCGTCGTTCTCGCAGTGGAAGCCGTCCTTGTTGGTCGCAATGTTGAACGTTCCGTCGCTCACCGAGATAGAATCGTTCGCCTCAAAGGCATCGAGCAGGCACTGGACATTATACGTTCCGCCGGTGATCTTCATGTCGTCCTTGCAGGTGATACCGTTGCCGTAAGCAGAGGTCACATTCAGTGTGCCGGTGCCGTTGAGCACGAGGTCGTCCTTGGAGAAGATGACCGCGTCGGTGTTGGTGTCGCCGTCGGAGGTGAAGTCGCCGGTGACCGTGAGTGTGTTCTCGGTGCCGGTGGTCGTGATGAAGACTTTGTCCGCCGATACGACATAGACAGCAGGGGAGTCGGTGTTCGTGATGCTCACGCCGTCGAGCACGAGCTGTATCTTGGCGCTGTCGTCAGCATCGACTCTTATGGTGCAATCTTCGGCAGTGCCGCTGATGACGTAAACGCCCTCGGAGGTGATGTTTATGGTCTCGCCGTCGGAGACGGTGATGTACTGTGCATCGCTCGTATCGGGAGTCTGCTCGAGGTCGCGCTCAGTGTAGTTGACTTCCTCTGTGGCGGAGGTGTTTGAAAGCTGCGAAGCTGAAATGCTGCCGTTCTGCTCGGATACTACAGAAGCCGTGCTCTTTGTGTCTGAGGCTGCTGTGTTCCCGGTGTTTGTATTGCCGGAGCAGCCTGTTACTGCTGCCGCGAATATTGCTGCCATAAATGAATACATATAGATCTTTTTCATAGTGATCCTCCATTTCAAACATCGGTGTGTTTGTTTCTATGGTTGTATTATACCCTCGCTGTTTGAGAGGAAAATGGAGCCAAAGTGGAATATCGCGCGAGAAATGTGGAATCTTGCTCCGGAGTTGTGATAAACGTGTGAAATACGTCTGCAAATATGAACAAATTGTAAAAACTGCGTATCATGCCTTGACTTGCGGGACAAACTATGTTATATTGAATGTACAGAATAGATTTGACAAAATCGAATTTGAAACAACTGAATTGAGGAGGAACGCTTATGAGTATCTACGACATCACGGTAAGAAATGCAGAAAATCAGGACATATCGCTCGAAAACTACCGCGGGAAGGTCATCGTCGTGGTGAATACTGCGACCGGCTGCGGCTTCACTCCGCAGTACGAGCCCCTTGAAAAAATGTACGAAAAGTATCACGAAAAGGGTCTGGAGATAATAGACGTGCCCTGCAATCAGTTCGCGGGACAGGCTCCCGGAACTGACGAGGAGATTCACGAGTTCTGCACGCTGAAGTACAACACGCAGTTCCCGCAGATGAAAAAGGCCGATGTGAACGGCGCGAACGAGACAGAGCTCTTCCGCTACCTCAAATCACAGAAGGGCTTCGAGGGCTTCGGCAAGGGCGTCCGCGCGCTCGCAATGGCTGCGATGTGCAAAGCCAAGGACAAGGACTACAAGAACAGCCCCGATATAAAGTGGAATTTCACGAAGTTCGTCATCGACCGCGAGGGAAATGTCGTTGCACGCTTTGAGCCGACGCACGACATGGCAGAGCTCGAGGCGCTTGTCGAAAAGCTGATAGGATAGGTGATAGCATGGAGCGGTATGACATCGCGATAATCGGTACGGGTCCCGCCGGGATATCGGCGGCGCTGACCGCTAAGCTGCGCAATAAAAGTATCATTCTTCTCGGCAGCGCAGAGCTCTCCCCCAAGCTCACCAAGGCGCACCGGATAGATAATTACCCTGGTCTGCCGCAGATATCCGGCGAGGACTTCGCCCGCAGGCTCCGCGAACAGCTCTCCGTTATGGAGATACACGTCACGGAAAAGCAGGTGAGTACGGTCTACGCAATGGGGGACTACTTCGCGCTGCAAGCCGGCGAGGACATGATAGAATCAAGGACGGTCATCGTCGCGAGCGGCGTCATGCAGGGAAAGCTCCTCCCCGGCGAGGAAAAATACCTCGGGCGCGGAGTGAGCTACTGTGCGACCTGCGATGCAAGGCTCTATCAGGGAAAGACAGTCGCGGTCATCGGCAGCAGTGCAGAAGCCCCGCGGGAAGCTGAGTTCCTTGCGGAGATAGTGGAAAAGGTGCTGTATTTTCCGGTGCAGGGTGAGCTACCGCAGGAGCGAAGCAATATCACCGTCCTGCACGAAAAGCCAGCTGAGATACTCGGCGACAGGTCAGTGACAGCGCTCAGGACAGACCTCGGCGACCACGAGGTTTCCTGTGTGTTCGTCCTGCGGGACGCCGTCATGCCGGACAAGCTGGTGCCCGGCGTTGAGACCGACGGTCCGCATATCCGCGTCGGCATGGACATGGAGACCAGCATCCCGGGACTGTTCGCGTGCGGCGATATCGCCGGGAGACCTTATCAATACGTCAAGGCTGCCGGACAGGGCAATGTTGCGGCTCTGTCGGCTGTCCGCCATCTGCTGGGAACAGCGGGGCACAATGTCAAGGAGGAATAAAAATGGTAAACGAGATCACAAATAATAATTTTGACGCAGTAAAGAACGCAGCGACGGCTGTGGTGGATTTCAACGCTACATGGTGCGGCCCGTGCAGGATGCTCGCGCCGGTCATCGAGGAGCTTTCGGAGGAGCTGAAGGACGTTGAGTTCTTCGCCTGCGATGTTGACGACAACGGCGCGCTCGCACAAGCTTTCGGCATTCAGAGCATTCCCGCAGTGGGACTTTTCAAGAACGGCAGACTGGTGGAGATGTCCGTTGGCTTCAAGCCCAAGTCGGCGATTAAGCAGTTCATCACCTCCCGTGCGTGAGGCTATGGACGAGCGCTACGAGCCCCTGCGTCTCTGCAATCAGCTGTGCTTTCCGCTGTATGCGGCGTCGCGGGAGATAGTCAGCAGGTACAAGCCCGTGCTCGATGAGCTGGAGCTGACCTACACACAGTACATCGCCATGCTCGTGCTCTGGGAGCAGGGGACGGTCAGCGTCAAAGAGCTCGGCAGGGCTCTGTACCTCGATTCGGGGACGCTCACTCCCGTGCTGAAAAAGCTCGAGCAGAAGGGCTTGCTCGACCGCAGACGCGATACGTCGGACGAGCGCGTCCTGAACGTTTCTGTTACCGAAGCCGGGCTCGCGCTCCGCGAAAGGGCACTCAGCGTGCCCGAGAGGGTAGCCTGTACGCTGAAAATAACGAAGGACGAGGCAGTCTGTCTCTACAGGATACTGAACAAGCTGCTCCGCGGCGGGGAAGAGTGATACTCGCCGGCGGAGCTGTTAAGGAGATACCAAACGGTATCTCCTTCGCTTTTAGCTCAGCCGCAGAGCTTTGCGGGAAAAACTGCCCGCGGCGTTGACTTTTCCGCGGGGTTATTGTATAATGAGCATGGGACCTCATTCTCAGGAGGTGTATCATGAGAACTGATGACAAAACGGCTGTGTCAGGCAACGACTTTGCTGCCGTTTGGTATATTTGCGTTTGAAAAGGAGATGCTTGCATGAAAAAGTTTTTGATCGTAGTGGATATGCAGAAGGACTTCGTTGACGGTGCGCTCGGCAGCAGCGAAGCCTGCGCGATAGTCCCGGCAGCGGCTGAGAAGATTAAGAGCTTCGGCGGGGAGATATTCGTCACCTTCGACACTCACTTCGACAACTATATGGAGACCGCCGAGGGCAGGAAGCTCCCCGTCCCGCACTGTATCAAGGATACCGATGGCTGGCAGCTCAGCGACGAGATCGCCGACGCTCTCTCCGGCAGGAATTTCACCGCCGTAGAGAAGTACACCTTCGGCTCCGTGAAGCTTCCCGAGCTGATAAGGAAGTCAGCCGGCAGCGACGACATCAGCATTGAGCTCATCGGTCTCTGCACGGACATCTGCGTGGTGAGCAACGCTCTGCTGCTGAAGGCGAGCTTCCCCGAGGCTGAGATAGCGGTCGATGAGAAGTGCTGTGCGGGCGTCACTCCCGCGAAGCACGAGGCAGCGCTCGAGACTATGAAAAGCTGCCAGATAGATATTATCTGAGGAGGACATGATATGAAACTCGACCCCATTGTGGTATCGCTCCTCGATACCGACCTTTACAAATTCAACATGGATCAGGTCATCTTCCATAAGCACACCGATCTCTGCGGGCAGTACTTCTTCAAGTGCCGCAACAAGGGGATAGTTTTCACGCCCGAAATGGTGCAGGAGATCAACGACCAGATAGATCACCTCTGCACGCTCACTTTCAGGAATGAGGAGCTCGACTACCTCCGCAGCATACGCTTCATCAAGGACGACTATGTGGAATTCCTGCGGCTCTGGCACCCGATAAGGGACTACGTCACAGCTGAGCTCGACGGGGACGGCGAGCTGAGGATAGTCGTGGACGGACCGCTCTTCTCAGCAATGCAGTTCGAGATATATCTGCTGGAGATAGTCAACGAGGTCTACTTCCGTATGCAGTTCGACTACGACCGCCTGCGCAAATCGGCTGAGGAGCGCCTTGACGCTAAGATAAAGGCACTGAACGACGGAACGTACACATTCAGGTTCGCGGAATTCGGCTGCCGAAGAAGGCTCTCCCGCGAGTGGGAGGACGTCGTGGTAAGACGTCTCTGCACCGAGACCGACAAGTGCGTGGGAACGTCGAACGTCTACCTCGCGATGAAGTACAATGTCACCCCGATAGGCACCTACGCCCACGAGTTCGTGCAGATGTATCAGGGCATAGACTCGATACCGCTCGCGTACACCAATTACTACGCGATGAAGGACTGGTACAACGAGTACGAGGGCGATAACGGTACTGCGCTGACGGATACGGTCACGACAGACCTCTTCCTGCTCGATTTCAACCGCTCGATGGTCAACAACTACACCGGTGTCCGTCACGACAGCGGTGATCCGTATGAGTGGGGCGAGAAGATGATCGCCCACTACAAAAAATACGGCGCAGACCCGAAGACCAAGCTTCTGCTGTTCAGCGACAGTCTTGACTTCGACCGCGCACAGAAGCTCTATGAGTACTTCTGCGACAAGAGCAAGGTCTCGTTCGGCATAGGGACGTTCTGCTCCAACGACACCGAGGAGGACGCGCTGAACATCGTCATCAAGCTCCAGTACGTCAACGGCAGACCCGTCGCGAAGCTCTCCGACGACGCCGGTAAGGCCATGTGCCGCGACGGCGAGTACCTTGAGTACCTCAAGCGCTCGGTGGATTTCAGGCTCAAGAGAGAAGCAGACAAGCACCGCTGATGAACACTCAGACTGCCCTGACGGAAAATTTTCGTCAGGGTATTGCTTTTTTCTGAAAAAGGTTGTATAATATCATGTGGATATTCTTGTATCTGATGAAAATTGAATCTGTAGGGTCTCCGGACCCTATGACCGCAGAAATGCGGACGGGAGCTTGTATACAGGCTGAGATAAAGGTGTGACCTTTGACCGCTTACCTGATTTGGATAATGCCAACGTAGGGACGTATCATAAAGGATAGCTTACGGGAGGCGCCATGTCGGGCGGCTCCCGTTTTTCGTCAGGAATGTCCTCTGGCTTCCGGTCGTTACCGGACGGATAGAAGGGGAGCGCCTTGTGTCTTGTATTTTGCGATGGGAACCCGTGTTTCGGGGTGAGAGGGAGAAAGTGATCTCCGACCGCACAGCGTTTATCGCTGAAAAATATCAGAAACGAGGTAAATATCAATGAAGAAAAACACCAAGCTCCTAAGACTCATCACACTCGCTATGCAGGTAGCGCTCGGCGTCGTTATATCGCCGATACTCAGGGTGGAGGGAATGTGCCCGATGGCGCATTTCATCAACATCGTATGCTCTGTGCTGCTCGGACCATGGTATTCGCTTGCGTGCGCGACGCTCATCGGAATACTCCGCATGACGCTTATGGGCATACCGCCGCTCGCACTGACCGGTGCGGTGTTCGGCGCGTTCCTGTCGGGAGTGTTCTACCGTCTCTCAAAGGGAAGACTTATCTTCGCGGTGCTCGGTGAGGTCATCGGCACGGGACTCATCGGTGCGGTGATGTCGTACCCCGTAATGACCTATCTCTGGGGCAGAGAGGGACTGAGCTGGCTGTTCTACGTTCCGTCGTTCATCTGCGGGACGCTCATCGGCGGCGGTATCGCATTCGTGTTCCTCCGCAAGCTCACGAACAACGGCGTGCTCGCAAAAATGCAGAACGCCCTCGGCACGCAGAGCTACGAGGACAGGAGCAGCGTGCTGTCGAATGCGATAACGATAGCAGCGCTCGGCGCGATATTCTTCGTAGTAACAGCGCTTGCTGCGAGCATTTTCGGCTTCAGCGGCAAGGCGTGGGCGTATATCCCGTATGCCTGCCTGATCGTGTTCCCGGCAGCAGCGGCGGTGTATTACATAATAAAAAAGCTGAAGGTGGCTAAGACAGATGATAAATGAGCTCCGTAACAGCGTGAAGGCGGCTCAGCCGCTGATACACTGTATAACGAACCCCATTTCGATAAATCAGTGCGCGAACGCGGTGCTCGCCGTGGGAGCGCGTCCGATGATGGCGGAGCACCCTGACGAAGCCCCTCTGGTGACACGTTCGGCGGGAGCGCTGCTTATAAATCTCGGAAATCTGACTGAGGCACGTATGCAGGCGATGAAGCTCTCCGTGCAGACAGCAGGGGAGGCGGGTGTACCGTATGTACTCGATGTGTGCGGAGCAGCCTGCCTGCCGAACAGACGGAGCCTCGCGATGACACTCGCAGACATTGCCGTCCCTGCTGTTATAAAGGGGAATTATTCCGAGATATACGCGATGTTCGACGGCGGGTACAGTTCGTCGGGAGTCGATGCGGACAAGTCGCTTGACGTCAAAGCTGCGGAAAAAGCTGCGGCTGAATTCGCCCTCAGGTATGGAACTACGGTCCTCGCGAGCGGGAGAACGGACGTTGTTACAGACGGACACCGCATGATACGCATAAATAACGGCACCCAGCGTCTTGCGTCGATAACCGGGACAGGCTGTATGCTCGGGGCGTTGTGTGCGGCGTTCCTGTCTGCCGGGAGCGGCATGGCAGCTGCCGAGACAGCGTGCGTAGTGCTCGGGGTGAGCGGTCAGCTCGCAGACAATGCAAAGGGCAGCGGCAGCTTCTCGGTGGAGCTGCTCGACAGTCTCTCAACGCTGACCGACGATGTGATATGCAAATACAAAAATACGGAGGGAACTGACATTGGCTAAGCTCGATACACGCCTGTATTTCATTACTGACAGTACATTCTGCGATGAGGAGGAATTCTTCGCAAGAGTGACCGCAGCGCTCCGCGGCGGTGCGACGCTCATACAGCTCCGTGAAAAGGAGCGCAGCTCGCGCGAGTATCTTACCCTCGCGGAGAGGCTGCACACGATCACGCAGAGCTTCGGCGTCCCTCTGATAATAGACGACAGAGTGGATATCGCCCTTGCGTCCGGCGCAGAGGGAGTCCACCTCGGGCAGAGCGACCTGCCGATTGACAGGGCTCGTCAGATATGCGGCAGCAGGATGATAATAGGTGCGACTGCAAAGACCGTCCCGCAGGCGCTCGAGGCTTACAAAAACGGCGCGGACTACCTCGGCGTCGGCGCGATATACCCTACCACCACCAAGGTCAAGACCGTCCTCACATCCGTGGACACGCTCGCGGACATCTGCCGTGCAGTGCCGATACCGGTCAACGCGATAGGCGGGCTCAACAAGGACAACATCGACATTCTCAGTGGCGTACCGATAGCGGGTATCTGCGCGGTATCGGCGATAATGAAGGCTGACGACCCCGAAAAGGCAGCGAGGGAGCTTTTCACAGCTGCCGCAGAGAAGCTCGGTATCGGTCAGGCAGTCTGACAGATCAGGACAATTTCGCAGGAAAGGGAGCTTGCCTTATGTTGAAAACAGCACTGACCGTCGCGGGGAGCGATTCAAGCGGCGGAGCCGGCATTCAGGCGGATATAAAGACGATGACTCTTAACGGCGTTTTTGCGATGAGCGCGATAACTGCACTCACTGCGCAGAACACGACCGGCGTCCGCGCAATAATGGAGGTCACCCCGGAGTTTCTCGCGCAGCAGATGGACGCTGTCTTCGAGGACATCTTCCCAGACGCGGTCAAGATAGGCATGGTCTCGTCCGACGCGCTTATCCGTGTCATAGCAGAGCGGCTGAGGTATTATGGTGCCCGCAATATCGTCGTGGATCCGGTCATGGTCGCGACGAGCGGCGCTTCGCTCATGAAGACGGACGCTGTCAGCGCTCTCACGGAGCTCCTGCTGCCTCTCGCTGCGGTGACTACGCCGAATATCTCGGAGGCGGAGCTGCTGGCGGATATGCCGGTGCGCTCGGCGTCTGACATGGAAGCTGCTGCAGAAAAGATAAGCAGACAGTACGGCTGTGCAGTGCTGCTAAAGGGCGGACACAGCATAAACGACGCGAACGATCTGCTCTGGGCGGACGGTAAGTCGCAGTGGTTCGAGGGGGAGCGTATCGACAACCCCAACACCCACGGCACAGGCTGTACGCTCTCCAGCGCGATAGCGGCGAACCTCGCCAAGGGCTGTACGCTCCCGGAGGCTGTGAGCCTCGCAAAGAAGTATATTTCCGGTGCATTGTCTGCGATGCTCGACCTCGGGCACGGCTCGGGTCCGATGGATCACGCATTCGCGATAAACGGAAAGCATAAATAACTACGAAAGGGTCATGATATGAGAAACTACACAACACAGATGGATGCTGCCAGAAAGGGCATCATCACTCCCGAAATGAAGGCTGTTGCCGCTAAGGAGTACCGCACCGAGGAGGAGATACGCGACCTCGTTGCAAGGGGACAGGTAGCGATCTGCGCCAACAAGCTCCACACCTGCCTTGAACCGAACGGAGTGGGCTCCATGCTCCGCACGAAGATAAATGTCAACCTCGGCGTTTCGCGCGACTGCAAGGACTACGACATCGAGATGCAGAAGGTGCAGGCGGCAGTAGATATGGGCGCAGAGGCGATAATGGATCTTTCCTCCCACGGAAACACCCAGCCCTTCCGCCGCAGGCTCACCTCCGAGTGCAAGGCGATGATAGGTACTGTCCCGGTGTATGACAGCGTTATCCACTACCAGCGTGACCTCGCTACTCTCACTGCGAAGGATCTCATCGACGTTGTACGCCTCCACGCTGAGGACGGCGTGGACTTCGTGACGCTGCACTGCGGTATCACCCGCAAGACCATTGAGCAGATAAAGAAGCACAAGCGCAAGATGAACATCGTTTCGCGCGGCGGCTCGCTCATTTTCGCGTGGATGTGCATGACCGGCGAGGAGAACCCGTTCTATGAGTACTACGACGAGATACTCGACATCTGCCGCGAGTATGACGTGACGATCTCCCTCGGCGATGCCTGCCGTCCGGGCTGCCTTGCTGACGCGACCGACGTATGCCAGATCGAGGAGCTCGTGCGCCTCGGTGAGCTGACAAAGCGTGCGTGGGAGAAGGACGTTCAGGTAATGATCGAGGGTCCCGGACATATGCCGCTCGACCAGATCGAAGCAAACATGAAAGTGCAGCAGACGATATGTCTCGGTGCGCCGTTCTACGTCCTCGGACCTCTTGTGACTGACATCGCTCCCGGCTATGACCACATAACCTCCGCTATCGGAGGAGCTGTAGCTGCTTCTGCGGGAGCTGCGTTCCTGTGCTATGTTACGCCGGCTGAGCACCTTGCGCTGCCGAACGTAGAGGACGTAAAGCAGGGCATTATCGCGTCGCGAATTGCCGCTCACGCTGCCGATATCGCGAAGCATATCCCGCACGCACGCGATATCGACGACGCTATGGCTGACGCAAGACGCACCTTCGACTGGGAGAAGCAGTGGGAGTGCTCGATAGACCCCGAGACTGCAAAGAGTATCCGTGACAGCCGCGCTCCCGAGCACGATGACACCTGCTCGATGTGCGGAAAGTTCTGTGCCGTAAGAAGCATGAACAAAGCCCTCAACGGCGAGTATATCGATATTCTCTGATGATGACATAAAAAACAGGGACTTCATATTGCGTGCTATCCTTAACGGAACTTTATTAAATTCTTATGTGAACCGAGTGGTTATTAGCCACTCGGTTTCTCTTTTAGCAAGTTGCCTGAGCAAATGTCTTGTTTTCTGTTGGTGTAAACATTGGTGCCGGTTTGTTGATTGAGAGGAATGTATAGTGTATCAGTATCATGTTGCCGCAGGTTCTTGAGTATTTCTCAGGCTTCTCATAGACTTCAATGCGAGATATGAAAGCCCTGAGAAGTTCGGGAGTAACCTCTTTCAGTTCGATGTTAGCCTTCGCCTTTTCAATGAAGTCAAGCACGTACTTCTCCTGT